>Ga0316204_10000980_pt1 | contig 87913 bp, 76 predicted proteins | sample 6monrhotite_MG_2_FD_205661 | JGI IMG/M metagenome (GOLD analysis project Ga0316204, IMG submission 205661) | Microbial mat bacterial communities from mineral coupon in-situ incubated in ocean water Damariscotta River, Maine, United States -... | ecosystem: Environmental > Aquatic > Marine >... | reverse complement strand
ATTATTGCCCGCAAAGTTGTCCCAGACAGCATCGTTTATTCTGACTGTTGGCGGGGCTATAACGTGCTGGATGTTTCTGACTTCAAGCATTTTCGCATCAATCACTCTGTACTTTATTCAGACAAGAGAAACCATATCAACGGTATTGAGAATTTTTGGAATCAGGCCAAGCGGCATATGCGTAAATTCATGCGTAAATTCAACGGTGTTCCAAAGGAACATTTTGGCCTATTCTTGAAGGAATGTGAGTGGCGTTTTAACAACAGTGACCCGTCAACCAAATTATTGCAGTTAAGACAATGGGTTAGAAACTATTTGAGGTCGTTATCTGGTACAGCCCCCAAAAAATTTATTGTTCACCCTGGCTCCTGCACAGCAAACGGTTTCTTGAGCGCGCCCTGACAGGATACTTGGTGGCCCCCGCCCATGTGGCACGGTAAATGCGGCAGTTTCTAGAAAGGTGTTGTTCCTGTACTCACTTAAGGTCTTGAATTGTTAAAAAATAAAATCCGGTCCTTCTGAGAAGAATTTCTCTCAACGATCTGATTTAAAAGAGCAAAGTTGAATTAATATTGCGACTTACCTGCCACAGAGCGGCCGAGGCGCCAAACGGCTGATCTCCACGTTTTTGAACGTTATTTTTAATTAAGGAGCTGTCCTAGATAACGGTCTTAAATAATTTCTAGCCCATTGCCTTAGTTGCAATAATTGGAATGCCGGGCCACAGTTGTTAAAACGTCACGCAGATTCCTTTAATAATAGGCCAAAATAAGCTCTTGGAACACCGTTGAACTTACACATATGGCGTTTGGCCTGGTTCCTAAAGTTCTCCATGGCGTTGATATGGTTTTGCTTGTCTGTAAAAAATACAGAATGATTGATGTTGAAAAATTTGAATTCTAATCGCCCCATCGTTTTGTAAACCCGAAAAATCTGTATAAAAAACCCGTTTGAGCTGACTCGCGGTCATTGAATGGGGGCAAGGGTAATAATGAGTTATCGGGTAATGCCGTGTTAGCGGTGCTTTGCTTTAACAGTTTAAAATCATAAGGTTCTTTCAGGCTATGCATCCGCATTGGGCTCCCTGCAACTTGTAAAATTGATATGTTTAGACGTCTTTGCATTCCCTTAACAAGACGTGGCTTCATGGGCTGTATGAACGCATCCTTCCTATCTGCTTGCACAAAAATTGTATGCGGGCGAGGGCTTTGACCCCACAGCCCTTGGCTGGGCACGATATTGTTGAAAAAATGCTTTTTGAGTTGCGTGGGGATACGACCTTTTTATAAAGGTGCCGCTTTCGCGATGGTCAATAAAGTATGTCCAAGAATAATTGTATCTGGGTAACCCGTTGTTTTACAGTCATTTTCACATTGAACCAGAAGTTCGAATGCTCGATTAAGCTTGTTTGGTGTCCAAAGGGACAGTTGCCGTTTAAAGGCGTTTTCGCGCATGAACATAACGGGAGGTCGCAAGGCTTTAGTGGCTTCAACAATGTTAAGTCCCGTGGCCATTTGCCCGCGTGCAAGATGAAGACGGTGAAAATGGCGCTGGCAGGCTCTAACAATTTGCACGGGGGCCGTTCCCCCGGCCAATAAACGGGTGAGCGTGCTTTCCAATTGGTTAGTATTACCGATGGCCGCCGCTTCGACCACATCATCTATGACGTTGGCGGCACTGTCTCCGACGACTTGCCGGACGTGTTCGGCTGTCACTATGGGCTCGTCGTTCATATAAAGAGCTAATTTATCCAATTCTCCGCGCGTAACGGATCGATCAGAACCTAAACTTTGGCACAACAAGGCCATCGCATCGGGTTCCACCTTAAGCCCATGTTTGGCTAGATTCTCGCGGACGACATTTGGCAAATTGCGAGCATTGTCTGCATAACAAGGTATACAAATCCCTTTTTTAGAAGATTCAAACAATTTTCTAAGTTTTGAACGGGGGTTTAAGTCCCCACCATCCAAGACCACCAAGGCATCTGCTGAAACATCTGAATTTAACAAAAGATCACAGGCTGCCACACAAGCATCTGAGGCTTGACGAATGCGCACAACTCGGCGGCCTCCGCCAAACGATAGGCTTAAGGCTTCGTCGCTAAGCCTAGTGGGGTCGTTTTTTAATTCGCTGCCAAATATTTCGACCACGCGAAACGGATCATTTAAATCGTCAACAACGCCTTTTGCAAGTTGAACAGCGCGTTCACGGACTAATCCTTCGTCCGGACCAAATACCAATATGGCTGGGCAATTAGGATCTGGCCTGCGTAAGAAAGCTTCAACTTTCGCACCGGTCAACTTCATTAATTTGGATATCCGTATGTGTTCGCTTTTTTTGAAGATATAGGTGAAGCTTTGACGCTAGCAGGCCTATTAAATTCAACAGCTAAACGGGTTGTTAAAATATCCGCCAAATTTTTGATGGCGAGCTTTCGAGCATTTTCTTGGGCTGCGATGGTGGAAAAATGTGAACTTAAAATATTATAACTAGCGACCGTACTGCTGCTGCCCTTAAGGATTTCCATTGCATCAGAACGCCGCACCAATTGATAGTTGGCGGTTAGCGTAAAATTGGCGTGAGTCGCAAATGAGGTTTCATCCACGGCCATGGTGCTGGTGGATTCGTTTAAGCTAACCATAAGGTCGTATTGCGGCGTTAGCGATCGGCCTTTGGGCATTAATTTTTGTTCAAGGGCAATATGCATCATTTGCCCACTATGGTCTGGTATGGGACTGATATAGATAGCGGACAAAGATTGACTGATTGGTGCGTGGGTTGCATTTGTGCCGTACAAAGGCGTAAATCCGCAACCACCAACGCCCATGGTCAAGGCCAATACGCTGGCCTTTAAAAGGTTTGCCCGGGTGCATTTAAACAACAATGTTTACAATCCTGTTTGGTACAACGATGATTTTTCGTGCTGGCTTAGATTGCATGGCGGCAACCACGGTGTCTAGCGCTAATGCAGCTGCTTGGACGTCATCTTTTGCGGAATCCTTTGCAAAATCGAGTGTCCCCCGCATTTTACCGTTGACTTGAACGGCGATGGTCACCGTATTGTCGACCAGTAAAGTTGCGTCGGCTTTGAACCATGGAGCATCGGCAATACTATTTTGGTGGGCCAGCACAACCCATAATTCTTCTGCTAAATGCGGCATCATCGGATTAATGAGAATGGCCACGGCTTCGAAGGCCTCGCGACGAGCCCAATTGCTGGCAGGGTCGGTCTGTTTGAAGTTTTCTAAGGCATTCGTTAACTCTCGTACGCGCGCCACGGCCTTGTTAAAATGAAAATTTTCCAAATCCTGAGTCATGGCATGGGCGGTTTTATGCACGAACGTTCGAACGGACAAGCCTTGCGCGTCAAAATCCGCCGGTAACGCCGTGCCAATCGTTGACAGATTGTCTTTGTTTTCCGAGAACAAGCGCCAAACGCGGCTGATGTAGCGCCACGCCCCTTCGACCCCTGAATCTGTCCATTCTAAATCACGTTCCGGCGGGCTATCCGATAACATAAACAACCGCGCCGTATCCGCGCCATACGTACCAATGATACGTTCAGGGTCGACAACGTTCTTTTTGGATTTTGACATTTTTTCAGAACGACCAATGGTGACGTCACTTTGTTGGTCGGCTTCATTTGGGGTCAGCCATTGACCATCTTTGGATTTATAGGTTTCGTGGCAAATCATGCCCTGTGTCATCAAGCCTGCAAATGGTTCCTTAACGTTCAGGTAGCCACAATCTTTGAGCGCCCGGGTGAAAAAACGGGAATACAAGAGGTGCAGAACCGCATGTTCAACGCCACCAATGTATTGGTCAACGGGCAACCAATAATCGGCTTGGTCCTGATCAAAGGCTTTGTTTGATTTAGGATCTGTAAACCGGGCAAAATACCAAGAAGATTCAAAAAATGTATCAAACGTATCGGTTTCTCGGGTCGCGGCTTTTCCGCACGATGGGCACGTGGTGTGTTTCCAGGTCGGATGTAAGTCCAGGGGATTTCCAGAACCCGTTAAATCCACTTCGGTGGGCAAGGTTATTGGCAATTGATCTTCGTTGACGGGGACAACACCACAATCATCACAATGCACAATGGGTATGGGACAACCCCAATACCGTTGGCGAGAAATACCCCAATCCCGAAGCCGATATTGTACGGTACCATTGCCGCAATTGAGCTGGTTCAGCTTGTCAATGGCGGCTTTTTTAGCCTCATTAACAGAGAGACCGTTTAAAAATTCAGAATTAACGGCAATGCCATCGTCGACAAAAGCTTGGTCTGCATTCGCGGCGAAATCTTCAAGCCAGCTTTGTTGTGCGTCCGTAGAAGCAATGTCAATCGGCGCGACCACGGGGATAACGGGTAAATCATATTTACGGGCAAAATCTAAATCACGTTGATCGTGGGCAGGACAGGCGAATATGGCGCCGGTTCCGTATTCCATCAAAACAAAATTCGCAATATAAACAGGCAGTTGTTGGCCTTTGATGAACGGATGTGTTACTTTAAGTCCGGTGTCATAGCCTTCTTTTTCCGCGCTTTCGATGACGGCTTCGGATGTCCCCAAAGCATTACATTTTTGCACAAAGGCGTTGAGCTCAGGATTGTTTTTGGCTAAATCCAAGGCGATTGGGTGATTGGCGGCAATGGCAACAAAAGAAGCACCAAATAATGTGTCGGGTCGCGTGGTATAAATTTCTATCTGGCCGTCAGAATCAGTGATATCGAAGAAAACGCGAGCGCCTTGAGAGCGCCCAATCCAGTTTTCTTGCATAATGCGGACTTTATCAGGCCATCTTTCCAGCTTTTTAAGCTCAGCTAATAAATCATCCGCATAAGCGGTGATTTTTAAAAACCATTGCGATAATAATTTTTTTTCAACGGGAACGCCGGACCGCCAACCACAACCGTCAATCACTTGTTCATTGGCCAAAACCGTGTGTTCAACCGGGTCCCAATTGACCCAGCTTTCTTTGCGATATGCCAAGCCGTTGCTTAAGAAATCCAAAAACATTTTTTGTTCGTGTTGATAATAATCAGCATGGCATGTGGCGACTTCCCTGTCCCAATCATAAGACAAGCCCATGGTTAAAAGTTGGGCTTTCATGGCGGATATGTTTAAATCTGTCCACGCTGCTGGATGTGAATTGTTTAAAATAGCGGCATTTTCGGCGGGCAAGCCAAAGGCATCCCACCCCATGGGGTGCAATACATTAAACCCTAGGGCGCGTTTATAACGGGCCACCACATCGCCCAATGTATAATTGCGCACATGGCCCATGTGAATGCGTCCCGAAGGGTAAGGAAACATTTCCAATACATAATATTTAGGACGTGAATGATCCTCGCTTGCGGCAAATGTTTGTTGATCAGACCAAGTCTTTTGCCACTTGGCTTCGGTTGCTTTGAAATTATAAACAGACATAAAAGAAATCAATCCACCAAAGGCTTTGTTATACGGCCCAGTCGTATAGCCAATGACCTGGTTATTTTAAATTACGGGTTTCGTTACGAAGTTGGCGCGCTCGGGTTAATATGGCGTCTTCCATTTTAGTTCCAGCATCTTTTTGTATGGCTGCGTCGACCCAACCGCCTGTTGCATCTTTGACTTGGCGAAATAACGACGCCCGCACGCCATCGGCCCGCAACGATTTATCCTTAATTAGAATATTCATTTTAAAGCGTTCATTTGGTGTTTCCGGCGGTGAATACCATTCGGTGATAATAACCCCACCAAACGGGTCGGCACTGCTGAGCGGCATAAAGGCGATGGTATCGAGCGTTGCGCGCCATAAATATGAATTTACACCAAGGCCTCCACCAGACGTCGCTGAATTTTGCGATTTTGAACCGCCAAACAGCCCTGATCCTGTTTCTCCAAAAATAGTGGCAGAAGGCTTGTCGCGGCTTTGGCGCCCAACTTCGCCAGCGCGCCGCTTGCGGGGTAAATTCAACGCCTGTCGTTCACAAGCCGCTAAGGTAAAAACACCCAAAATGGCCACAAGGCAAAATTTAAAGGTACGGGACTTTTTCATGGCTTAACCTTAATGATTCCAACAAAACAAATGGTGACTATATAAAGACGCCCACATAATACCCGTCCTAGAGCTTCTCGCAATGTGTGTTTTCAAGAAAACGAATTTTATTGGCTTAAACTTAAATAACACTAATTATTTCAGTATGTTATAATATAGGATGCGGTGAAATGTGTGCTCAGAGCAAGCTTAAACGTGATATTTTTATCACAGCGTGTAAATTTTACATCACCAAGGGATTACAACCGCTTGCAAACGTTTGAATTTTGGTCCAATATCCGCTCATCCAAGTTTTGGGGTACTAAATATAACGATCATCGCTTATCTAAAATCTGGAAAACCAGAACGATATAGATAAGTTTTAACATTTTAGGAGAAACTATGAAAAAGATCCTTCTCGCGACGACTGCTATCGTTGCCTTGAGCGCCGTAGCTGCTGATGCATCTGCTGCTGATAAAATCAAATTGAGCCTTGGCGGTTTCATGAAACAATATGTTGGCGTTGCTAACAACGACGACGTATCTGCTACCGCTAACTCTGGCACCGCTCGTGCAGTTAACTTGCAACAATGGGCTAACAACGAAATTTACTTCCGTGGTTCAACAAAGTTGACCAATGGTCTTAACGTTAGTGTTGATCACCAAATGGAAACTTCCAACCGTGCTGTTGGCAGTCGCCGTCTCGATGTGTCATCCTTGGAAATTTCAAGCGATGCCGTTGGTGCTTTGACGGTTGGTTCAACAACCCACGCTGCCAATGACTACACCACACGTGCACCAAACGTTGGCCCATTGGATTATGGGGATATGGCCACTGCATTGAACAGCCAAGCTGCTACCGCTGCTGTTGCTAGCTCTGCTGTTGTAACAACAACGGGCGTTCAACAAGATGATCTTGGTGGCAAAGGTTTGAAATTGAAATATGTTTCACCTAACTTCTCTGGTGTTAATGTATTCGTTTCTTACGCTGCTGACGCTGGTAACAACGGTCAAATCCAACAAGCTACCAATGCTGCGACTGACACCTATTCTTATGGTGCTGCTTTTGGCGGCGAAGTTGGCGGTGCAGCACTTACCGCTGACATTATCCATTCAAACCTCGACACTGGTTTTGATCAAAACCACTTTGGTTTGACTGTTGGTATGGCTGGCTTCACCGTTGGCGGTGGTTACACCACTTACAACGACACGGATACCGGTGGAAACCTTGCTGCAACAAAACAAAATGCTGACGGTAAGGCTATTGAAGTGGGCGTTGCTTATGAAGCTGGTCCTTTCGGCGTATCCGCTACATACGCTAGCGTAAAAACCAAAGGCACCTCAACAGCTACTCAAGACAACAAAGACACCACATGGACTGTTGCTGGTGCATATGACTTGGGTGCTGGCGTTGCGATCACTGGCCAATACTACAAACAAAAGTTTGATGGTGAAGACGTTGGTACAGTCGCGACTGTTGCTAACGGCAAATCCGTTTCAAGCTCTGGCGTAGTTGCTGGTATCGAAGTTGGCTTCTAAGTTAAGTTAACTTAGACGAACTTATGGAAAGGGCGACTTCGGTCGCCCTTTTCTTTTGCCTAAATCTTTTGCCTAAATTTTAAGTTTGCGTTGAGCTTTGTGAGTCAAGCCACGCACCGATGGCCCCAAAGCCTTGGAAAGACGAATTTTTGAATCGGTTCTTGTTTTGCATTGAAATACCGCCCAACGCTATAACCTTGTGGCGTTGCGTATTTGATAGGCGTATGGCGCGCCAAAGCCCCAATGGTTTTGCCATGGTATGGCTGGCGGTGGAAAAAATGGGCGATAACATCATAAAATGGGCACCAGCCTTGTTGGCCTGCCAAAGGGCTAAATGAGAATGCGCGGCGGCCGTTATGATAAATCCAGGTTTTTTGCTGCTGTGGCGCAGCGGCCCCCGTTTGGCTTGGCCTTCGCTTAAATGCACACCATCTGCGTTGATTTTTAAAGCCAGCCTAATATCCTCAGAAATCAGTACGTTAAGTCCACAACGTTGGGCCTTGGGTGTCATGTTGTGGGCAAGCCGCGCGCGCTGTTTCGGATCAGTATGACGTAAAATGATCGCCGCACCCCGTGGTAATCTTTTGAATAAAAAGCTAGGATCAGGCAAGCGTTCGCAATCCGTAAACACGAAAAATTGTGGCCACAAACACCCCCGGTTTTTAGCCGTGCGTTTGGGCCAATGGATCGGCGATGTTAATAAAATACGGCTTGTCATGCCTTTTGTCATAACGTAAATGGAACCAATATGGAAACCCCGATTGATCACAATGATGTTGTTGAAAATTTAAACGAGGTCAAGGCTGAAATCAAAACGGCCTGTTTGCAGGCCCAACGCAAGGTCAGTAATGTGACCTTGGTGGCCGTTTCAAAATTTCACGATGCAGACCGTATTCGCCCCACGCTTGATGCCGGGCATCGCTGTTTTGGTGAAAACCGGGTACAAGAAGCTCAATCCAAATGGTCCGCTTTGCGGCAAGATTTTTCGGATGTAAGCGTGCATTTGATCGGGCCTTTGCAAACCAACAAGATTAAGCAAGCCGTTGAAATATTTGATGTTATAGAATCTGTGGATCGTGAAAAACTGGCCAGAGCCTTGGCCAAAACATTTACAGAAACGGGCAAGCCCTTGGCTATTTTTATTCAAGTCAACACCGGAGAAGAGCCGCAAAAGGCGGGTATATTGCCCCAAGAAGTCGACGCTTTTGTCACCTTATGCCGTGATGATCTTAATTTAAATGTCAAAGGCTTGATGTGCATTCCACCGATTGACGAAGAGCCGTCTCTGCATTTTGCTTTGTTGTCAAAACTGGCAAAGCGGAATCATTTGGCTGAATTATCCATGGGTATGAGCGGTGATTTTGCTTCGGCCATTGATTTAGGGGCAACCCATGTACGCATCGGAACGGCGATTTTTGGAAAACGTGATTAAATCCTGACCTTGGCGAAACACTTTACAAAATCGGTCGCGGCGGGAAATGAGCTAAAATTTAGGGCCTCTGCATAAAAATCACTTGGCGAAATGTGCGCAACACATTCGTCAAGGTGGTATTGGCTCACGCCTTCGAATACCTAGAAAACCCATTCCTAAATTCATGTTCGTCAAAACGAGCCTCTAGCGGATCGTGCAACGTGTGAAAATATAAAACAGGAGATGGTGAAGCGGAAAGAGCTAAAGCTCATCCGTGCAACCGGTGTTTTAAAATCTGAACTTGGTTATTTGGTGATTAAACAAGAAAATTGTGCCTGCAAAATTGGGGTTGCTTGGCATGGTCGGTGAGGTTGGCAAAAGACCCCCCATTCGTCCCTTTTAAAGCGGGCTTTTTGTATAAAATTATGTGTTTTTCTCATCCGCACGGAAACCCTCGCAAATCATTTCAGCACCTAAACAACATGGAAAATTGCCAGAACGCGGCCAAAATTCCCGGTACATAACGAATGTTGAGCTCATCCGCCATATTGGTCGTTCAGTTGTTGCGCGGTATAGTGGTCAATACAGCGCCAAGTTCAGCGCCAAGTTCAGCGCCAAGTCCGGTGGCCAGGATTGGCAAGGATGGTTCGCGTGCCGTTCTGCACACAATCTTCAGCTTGGTCGGCGAAAGTATATTTCCACGCGTCACCCCCTTCCAACCAGTTCAGTTGAAGGCTAAACGCTTGAACGGAGAATTAAACATTTGTGAAACGGTGCCTTAGGGACGGTCCTCAAATATAGTGTGTTGTTTTTGAATGTTCAATTTTGTGCGTGTGTTGCAAGAACGTGCCAGTGTTAATAAATCCGGCAAGGCCAAAGCAACACAGCCTTCGGTCGAGCCATAATTTGATTGAGCGACGTGCATAAATATGGCGCTTCCCCGGCCTTTTTGTATGGGTTTGCAATTGAATAAAATTTCAATGATTACATCATACACGGCCTCATCCCGCCATAATTTTTCGTGACGGGCGGTATGTGGTAATGTAATCAATGTGTTATAATCCGCGTGATCGGGATCATCACACCAGCCCATATTTTCCGCTATTTTGACGCATGGGAGTTGTGTGATGGGCTGTTCAATTCGGTCCGCTCGCCAAAACAAACGACCCAAATAAAAATCGCCGATGGGGGTTAAGCCATCGCCTTCACAATGTTTCCAGCCAATGCCTTGGCGGCCCAAGGCGCATCGAAAACGTAGGTCATTTTGGCTGATAAATCCGTCAGCGGTGACGATGATGGTCATAATTTATCCGCGCTTGTTAGGCTTGTTTTTGGTTTAAGAAAAACGGCTGACGGTGGCTTTTGCCCCTTGATTTTGTTGAGCTTCATAGATTCCGCTGGCCTGTTTTAACGCTTGTTGTGTCCACGTGTTTGTTGACCAAGCGACCGTATTAGCCTCTGCACCTATTCCTAAATTTTGTTCGTGCGCGGTTTCGGCAAAGGCTTGGTAATTGCCAAGGCTAAGACCTTCGGCCCTTTGCATCATGGGCTTTCCATCACCAATTTGCGCACTGGTTTGGGTGGCATCGTTGGCTTGCGAAGGGTCTGGTTCGCCGGAAAACATGGCCATGGCGTGTTCGCCAATGTTTTTACCTGTCAACAATTCTAAAAATGAATTGGCCGCTCCGGCAACAAGCCCGACCGGGCCTCCAAATAAAAAGCCCCCCGCCATGTTGGCAACCGGATTCATGGTGTCATTGGTGACGGCTTCGTAAGCTGTAGATACGCCGGGAATGTGTTGCAAGGGATTAAGGGTGTCGATAGCTGTACTGACCACCGTATCAAAAATCGAGGTTGGCTCTTGGTTAGTGGCTTGATTGGAATCCCCACGCACGCTCCCCGGTCCGCTGATCGGCAACATTTCTTGTATCGATGTTCCTGTGTTGTGTTGGTTTTCGCGATTGCGGTTTTTAACGTCCAAAAGCCCAGCACTGGTCGATGGTGAAATGTTCATAGCTTCAACCCAATGTCATTACAAAATTCATACAAATCTTACAATGCAAAGGTGATGCCAGATTATATATCGTTGTTTACCAGTGACTTATCCATATAGACAGATGTCGTGGCGCCTAAATTGGCAAATTTTGCCGGAATCAAAAATGCGCACAGGGTCGTTTTTGCCGGGTTTTTACCCAAATGCCTAAAGTAAATGTCCGGCCTTGTCTTTTTTAGTTTGCAAGTACTGTTCGTTGTGTTGATTTGAAGGAAACGCGTGCTGAACACGTTCGACGACGTTGATTTTGGATTTGCTAAGTGCTTCAATTTTTTGCGGATTATTAGTCATCAGCCGGACGTGATGAAAACCAAGGTCCGCAAGCATTAAAGCGGCAGGCAAATAAACGCGTTCATCTTCGTCAAATCCTAATTGTTGGTTGGCATCCAAGGTATCAAAACCTTGGTCTTGCAACACATAAGCCCGCAATTTATTGACCAAACCTATGCCGCGCCCTTCTTGGGCAAGATACAATAAAATGCCTTCGCCCTCAGCCGCGATGGCCCGAATGGCGCCCCGTAATTGATCTCCGCAATCGCATCGCATGGATGCCAATAAATCCCCGGTAAAACATTGGCTGTGCAAGCGCACCAAGGGTGGTTTATCGTTTGCTTGCGGCTCACCAATAATGATGGCTAGATGTTCCAGCCCGCCGTCTTGTGGACGATAGGCAATGATTTTAGCGTTTTCTGCGTCTTCTAAGGGAACGCTGGCTTCGGATACCTTTTTCAAGGCATAGGCTTGGGATCGTTCCGCTGAAAAAATATCATCGGCCAATACACAAACGATGTTGTGCGTATCTAGCCATTGATGTGCTTCTAATGGGGTTTTAACGTCCGCCAAAATTGCGGTGGGCAAAAGTCGTGCGATTTTTATTAACCCGATGGCCGCGGCTTCAAGGCTCGAGCTTTCAAAAGGCTGGGCTTTTGAGACAAAATCCAAAGGTTGACTGAGGTCTTGCAAGGGATCAGCGCCCCGCTGGGCTGTTTTGACGGTTAAAGAGCGTACGCCAAGGCGTAACCCAAAACCGTTTGTATTTGGCTTTAGTCCCAGGGCTGTGGCACGATGGTTGGTAATGGCAAGACTTTGGCTATCTGTGTCCAGCGCCTGAAAATTTGTTATATTTTGCGTATTGGCAGTTTCGGCTGCTAAAACCAACGCTTGTTTTCCGTTTGTGTGTTGAATACAAACCATGCGCCCACACCTTAATTCATGGGCGGTGCGATCAATCCAAATCAGGTCAGAACCCGTGGGATTTACATTTATGGATTGGCTGTTACAACGGTGTGGCATAGGGGCCTTTTATAATGGATAAAAAAAACGGGGCCAAGGTCAAAGTGTTGCCTTACGCGGAGAATACGCGCCCAACAACAAGATGGCAAAGAAAACGCATTGCAACCAACGCTAAAGAGTTCGATATTTAATATATAAGGTTACGCACAGTGATGGAAGCACCATGAGCGACGGTAAACGGATTTTAATCATAGACGATAGCAACGTTCTGGGCCTGTCTTTGGGCGAACATTTGTCCAAGCTGGAAGGGTATAGCTGTGTCATTGAAAGTTCTGCTGACCAAGGCCAGACAACCGCACTTAGCCACTATTTTGATACGATTGTTGTCGATCTGGACTTGTCTGATGGGGCCTATTTAGATTTATGCCGAAATTTACGTGGGCATGACGTTGTGTCCCCCATTATTGTCATAACGGGTGATCACAATGAATCTGATGATATAAAAATATTGGATGCCGGCGCCACAGACTTGATGCATAAACCGTTGAAGCTTGGCGTGTTAGTCGCCAAAATTCGCGCCCATATCCGTCAATTTGAACATTCCAACGAAGCCGAATTGCAAATTGGACCGTTTGCTTTTAAGGCCAGTACAAAATCGCTAACCAATCCTAATCAACCTCACACCGAAAAAATCCGTTTGACCGACAAAGAGGCTCAAATTTTAAAATTTCTATATTTGCATAGCGGCCGCACCGTCAACCGAGACGAATTATTGGGTGAAGTTTGGGGCTATAATGCGGCTGTCACGACCCATACGTTGGAAACTCACGTATATAGGTTGCGGCAAAAAATGGAAATTGACCCCGCCGAAGCTAAAATTTTGGTGACCAATGCGGGTGGCTATCAATTGTTCACTTAAATCTTAATGAGCCCTGTTTTTTAAGGCTTTGTTTTCGACCTTGAATTGGGCCTCATTCAGGTCAACACCAAATTGCGGACTCAGCAAAGATACCGTGGTGCTGATACCTTGGGCATCGACGACGCTCCATTGTTTGAACTGTAATGGCTTGGCTGCGAACACCAAAGTCAGAGTCCCCGACGCAGGGTCGTCATTGCGTTGCAAGGTGATGCGGATCACGCTGGCTTCATAGGCGTAATCGGTGATGAGCAAATCTGGACCAAAAAAATCAACTTTGTCACCAATAAATATGGATGCCGGCAACGCGCTCAGCAACATATAACTTCTTTGGTCCAATTCTTTGTCTTTGTACAAAACCCACGTGCCATTCGAAACAATTGAAATGGGTGACGGTTTATCGTATTCGATGCGCATGCGTCCAGGGCGTTTCATAAGAAATTCACCTTGGGCAAAATTGCCAAGGCTGGTGATTTGCATGAACCGGGATTTCAAGGTTGCAATGGCATTCAGGTAAATTTGTACTTTTTGTACTTGCACACGCTGTTGGTCATTCAAGCCAATAATATCCTTAGCCTCAGCCGAACGCGGCCAAACAAAGGCGGCAATGATAAAGCCCATCGCGATGGACAACAAAACCGTCATGACGCGGTTCAACGGAAAAGGGCGATTAGATGGGCGAAGCATGTGGGGCCGATCGTTCATAAATTAAGAAGCCTTGCTGACATCACCGACCAAAACCTCGCGACGTCCGACGCGGTTGGCTTTGCTGACCACGCCTTCGGCTTCCATGCGTTCGATGATGCGTGCCGCCCGGTTATAACCGATTTGCAAGTGACGTTGAATAAAACTTGTCGAAGCTTTTTCTTCCCGCGCGACCAAGGCCACGGCTTCATCATAAAGCACGTCATCTTTAGTGCCGCCTCCCGCCACCGAAGCCCCACTGAATTCAGAAGTTTCGGGCTCAACGGTTATGGATTCCACATATTCAGGAACGCTTTGGGCCTTAAGATGCTTGACGATGTCTTCGACTTCTTCGTCGGATACAAACGGCGCATGGACGCGGGTAATGCGCCCGCCGCCCGCCATGTACAACATGTCGCCTTGGCCCAAAAGCTGTTCTGCACCTTGTTCGCCCAAAATGGTGCGGGAATCAATTTTGGACGTTACTTGAAAGCTTACACGGGTTGGGAAATTGGCCTTGATGGTGCCCGTTATCACGTCCACCGAAGGTCTTTGTGTTGCCATGACCAAATGGATGCCAGCAGCACGGGCCATTTGTGCAAGGCGTTGGATGGCGGCTTCAACATCCTTGCCGGCAACCATCATTAAATCAGCCATTTCATCAACAATGATCACGATGAACGGCAAGGCATCCATAGACAAGGGTTGGTCTTCGAAAATTGGTTTGCCTTCAGTATCAAAGCCGGTTTGCACATGACGGGTTAATTCTTCGCCCTTTTTCACGGCATCTGCTAAGCGCTGGTTATATCCACCAATGTTACGAACACCCAACTGGCTCATCAACCGATAGCGATCTTCCATTTCGCGAACCGCCCACTTTAAAGCCACCACCGCTTTGTTAGGTTCGGTAACGACGGGACTTAATAAATGGGGAATGCCGTCATACACGGAAAGTTCCAGCATTTTTGGATCAATCATAATAAAGCGACATTGGCTGGGTTCGTATTGATACAGCAACGAACAAATCATGGCGTTGACGCCGACAGATTTACCAGAACCCGTGGTCCCGGATATCAACAAATGCGGCATCCGCGCCAAATCAACAATCATTGGCAACCCACCAATGTCTTTGCCTAAGGCTAAATTCAAAGAACCCTTGGCTTTTTCAAAGTCCTGCGAAGATAACAGTTCGCGCAAATAAACCATTTCACGGGTTTGATTGGGCATTTCAATGCCAATCACCGACCGACCAGGAACGGTCGCGACCCGCACGCTGATGGCGGACATGGACCGGGCGATATCGTCAGACAAACCAATAACACGAGACGTCTTGGTGCCAGGAGCCGGCTCTAGTTCATATAAAGTAACAACAGGTCCGGGGCGAACTTTGACGATTTCGCCACGGACGCCAAAATCTTCCAAAACGCCAGATAACATCACAGCATTTTGTTCCAGTGCGTCTTTGGACAAAGCAGAACGATGTGTGGGGTCTGGGGAATCCAATAAATCAAGGGGCGGCAATTGATAGGCACCGTCAGCGTTAGATAAATCCAAAGTACGTTGGCGTTGCGCATCGGCTTTGCGGCCTGTTTTCAAGGCTGAAGCTTTGGTTTCGACTAACCCTGCACCTCTGGGTTTGGGGTTTGTGGCGATTTTTTTGCGGGTGCGCGCGGTAGGGGTGCCAGTATCGGTATCGGCCATGGTATGATTTGCATTTATTTTGCGGGTGCGCCCAACCAGCTTTAGCAACATTGCACCGCTTGTATGGTTCAAACGGATCACAATGCGCCCCAAAGCTTGCCAATCGCCTTTGGGCAGGGCCAAGGCGTATAAAAAAGTTAAAAATCCTGGAAGGGCCAAAACCATGGCTACGGCTGTGCCATTGAGATAGCGGTTCATGTCACCAAGTTGGGGAATGCTGATAGACGAAAGAGCAAAATCAATACGGTCTAATAACACTTGTCCGGCGACACCGCCTAAGCCAACGGTCAAAGGCCAAGCATTAAAATGCGGCAACACCGTTGCGGAAATGGATACTAAAATCAGCGCACACAACAGCAAAACCACACGCAACCATAATTGTGGCACGCCGACCTTACGGATTAATAACAAGCCCCATACCATGACCGCTAAGGCGGGCAAAATAGCAACCAAGCCAAAGCTTTGTAGCATTAAATCCGCAACCATGGCGCCGGGTCTGCCAAGTACGTTAAGCACCGGGCCGATGGCTGTTGCATTCAGCGAGGGATCAGACGGGGTGTAACTGGCAAGGGCAGCCATATAGCCACAACCAAGCACGACAAAGCCAGCGCCGAACGCTTCGCTCACGCGGCGGGCAAAAAAGGCTGAGCTCCCTTCGGGCAGAAGAGGGCCAGACCCAAGCTTATCTGTCAGCCAAGCCATAGTCTTTTTTTACACAAAAGCCCTTACCAAGTCCTTAAGAAGGCCACGTTTGCCCTAAATTTTAAGCTTTAAGGTCTTCTTCGGGATAAGCGCTAATGTGATGCAAGGACAAGTCGGCTCCAGCGAATTCATCTTGTTCGTCCAGACGGATCCCAACCGTGAATTTTAAGGCGCCGTAAATAGCAAATCCACAAACTAAAGCAATAATGACACCGCTAACCGACCCAATAATCTGGCTTGCCAAGGTGACGCCGCCCAATCCGCCCATGGATTTCAACCCAAAAATGCCAGCCGCAATGCCACCCCACAAACCGCACATGCCATGCAACGGCCAAACGCCAAGGACATCGTCAATTTTCCATTTAAGCTGACATTGATTAAAGCCCCACACAAACAAGCCACCAGCGATGACGCCCACCACTAACGCCCCGATGGGGTGCATTAAATCGGATCCGGCACAAACCGCGACTAATCCAGCCAAAGCCCCATTGTGAATAAAGCCGGGGTCACGCTTTCCAGCGACCAAGGCCGATAAAATTCCACCGGCCAAAGCCATTAATGAATTGATAGCCACAAGACCTGATATGCCTTCAACCGATTGGGCGCTCATGACATTGAATCCAAACCAGCCCACCACCAAAATCCATGAGCCCAAGGCCAAAAAGGGAATATTAGACGGGGGTATCCCAATCACACGGCCATCTTTTTTATAGCGCCCTATTCGGGCACCTAATAAAACCACGGCTCCCAAAGCCAACCAGCCGCCCATTGCGTGAACCACAATTGAACCTGCAAAATCATGAAAAGGTGCCCCGCCGATGCTGGTGACCCAAGTTTGATAATTAAAGGTATCGCCCCAAACCATGCCTTCAAATGTGGGATACACGACGGCGACTAAAATCGCGGTGGCGACCAGTTGCGGCCAAAATTTAAAACGTTCGGCTATGCCACCGGAAATAATAGCGGGAATGGCGGCGGCAAACGTTAACAAGAAAAAGAATTTGACCAGATCGTAACCGTTGCCGGCAAATTTCAATCCGTTCATTTCGGTCACGCCCGTCAAGACCGACGCATTGGCGAAAAAATTAACGCCATAAGCCACACCATAACCGATAAAGAAATAAGCAATGGTGGACACAGCAAAATCGGTGATGATTTTTACCAAAGCGTTGACTTGGTTTTTGCGGCGAACGGTGCCGACTTCTAAAAAGGCAAAACCTGCATGCATGGCGAGCACCATGGCTGCGCCCATAAGCACAAAAAATACGTCTAGTCCGATTTTCATCGTCAAAAATTCCCAATTTTAAGATCACAGCATCAAATGGCCTCCCAAAGGCCATTGGTAATCTATCAAGGATCGTGCCAACGCAGACAAAACCAATTAACCAATTGAAATAAAAATATTTTTGAAGAACGGAGCGGTTTCAAGCGGTAAATTTACCGCCTAATAAATAAGCAAATTAGAACATTATGCTTAAATTAAAGGCAAAAAAGGCCAAGGCGTTTCCACCTTGGCCCAATTTTGGACGGGGTTGGGAATTAGGGCGAAACCCTAGATGCTGTGAGCGCCCCGGCCAAACTCTGGATAGGCTTCCAAGCCTAATTCAGCTTTGTCCAAGCCCATATCTTCATCCTCGGCGCTGGCCCGGATACCGATGGTGAACTTGATCGCTAACCACGCTATGGTCGATGTTACGATGACAAATGCGCCAATGGCGATAACGCCCGTAAGTTGCGTGACAAAGCTGGCATCAGCGTTGGTGAAGGGAACCGCTAGTGTGCCCCAAATCCCACATAATAAGTGAGCTGGAATAGCCCCAACAACATCATCAATTTTAAGCTTATCAAGCATCGGTACGGCGATCACAACGATGGCACCACCGACAGCCCCGATCAAAATCGCGGAACCAAGTGTAGGTGTATCCGGGCCAGCGGTGATCGAAACTAACCCACCGATTGCGCCGTTTAAGGCCATCGACAAATCAACTTTTTTGTACAAAATTTGTGTCATAACAACCGCCATAACAACGCCACCGGCGGCTGCCATGTTGGTGTTGGCAAAGACGTTTGCCATCGCAACCACGTCACCAGCAGATCCAAGTGCTAATACTGAACCGCCGTTGAAACCAAACCAACCCAACCACAAAATAAAGGTTCCGATGGTGGCCAACGTCATATTTGCACCGGGGATGGGATGAACAGAACCATCTGGGCCATACTTGCCACGACGGGCGCCTAAAATAATGGCTCCTGTTAACGCCGCCCAACCACCAACTGAATGCACGATGGAAGATCCGGCAAAATCAACGAATCCAAGCTTGGTCAACCAACCACCGCCCCATGTCCAAGAACCTTGGATGGGATAAATGAGGGATGTCAAAATCACGGTGAAAATGAGGAAAGGCCAAAGTTTGATGCGTTCGGCAACGGTACCAGATACGATGGACGCTGCCGTAGCAACAAACACCATTTGAAAGAACCAATCCGATGAAGAAGAATAACCGGCTTCAAAATTAGCACCTTTTTCAGCAACAGCGGCCGCATCATCTGCTGACCACGGCATAATGGACCCGATGTATCCGGTAACGTCCATGTACATCAAGTTATAGCCGATGGCGTAAAACATAATACCTGCCAAAGCATAAAGGGTGATGTTTTTAAGGCAAATAGTGGCGGTATTTTTAGACCGCACCAAGCCAGATTCCAACATAGCAAACCCCGCAGCCATAAACATGACCAAGGCACCGTTCACCAAGAATGAAAAAGAATTAAGAATATAGACGACTTCGGGGTCAACGGCGGCAAAAGCCGGGGCCGCGACCAATGACAGAGTTGCCGCTAGGCCTGGAATTAAATAACGCTTAGACATAAGTTCTCTCCCTTAAAGAGCTTGATCGTTGAGTTCGCCCGTGCGTATGCGCAGGGCTTTTTCAAGATCGACCACAAAAATTTTGCCGTCCCCGATTTTCGAAGTGTTGGCGGCATTGGAAATGGCTTCGACGGCCCGTTCAACTTGATCAGCGTTTACCGCGATCTCAATTTTTACTTTGGGCAAGAAGTTAACTTCGTATTCGGCGCCACGGTAGATTTCCGTTTGACCTTTTTGACGACCATAACCCTTCACTTCTGTGACGGTCATGCCTTCAATGCCAAGGCTAACAAGGGCTTCACGCACCTCGTCAAGCTTAAATGGCTTGATAATGGCCATAATGAATTTCATCGCTTTGTTTCCTTTTGTTGTGATGAATGATGTCCGGTATTCGCAAAGTGTATTTCAAGCACCGTGCCAACTTTTAAAAATCAATTTTCATAAGTAATTTCAATGGTTTAGAAATGTTGCTAAGAATCTAGGTTCAGGAAACACCCATGTACTGCCTAAATGATAGGCAAAAAATGATTAATGCTTATTAATTGTGCAATGATAGTATAAATTTGTGCTTCAGGCTGGACAAATGATGCAAAGACGTGGATTCTTACGGCTTACGTTTTGTTTTGCTCTTAAGCTCAATCATAAAGGTCTTGTAATGACACGTTCTCAAATGCGTTCTGATGCCGTTAAGGCTTTGCAGGTGGATGTTTTGATCATTGGCGGGGGGCTAGCCGGCGGAACATTGTCCTTAGCGTTGGCGCAAAATGGTTTAAATATTGCCACCGTTGATAAGGAAAGCCCCAAGGATTGGGCGGATCAAAGCTTTGATGGGCGCGCGTCTGCGATTGCGTTGTCAAGCCAGCGGGTTTTACAAAGCGTGGGCATTTGGGACGTGATTGAAAAAGAAACGGCCCCTATCAAGGATATTCGCGTTGCCGATGGGCATTCCCCCTTGTTTTTGCATTATGATCACGCCCAATTGGGGACGGACCCATTTGGTTATATGGTTGAAAACCGATCTATTCGCAAAGCTTTGAACGTTTTGGTTCCGAAATGCACAGCATTGAAATATTTTGCCCCCAATGAAGTCACGGAACTGGATCGTAATGACGATGGTGTATCGGCGACGTTAAAGGACGGTACAAAAATTAACGCAGGTTTGGTCGTGGCTTGCGATGGCCGAAATTCTGCAACGCGAGAAAAAGCTGGTATTCGCTTAACCAAGTGGGACTATAAACAAGCGGGGATCGTGTGTACTGTCGAACATGACAAATCTCATCAATTTTGTGCCCAAGAACATTTTTTACCCAGCGGCCCTTTTGCCATCTTACCCTTGCCGGGCACGGCTGAAAAACCCGCGTGTCGGTCATCCATCGTGTGGACTGAACGGGCGGATCTTTGGCCTATAATGATGAAGCTGGGCGACGAGGATTTCCAAGAAGAATTAGAATTGCGATTTGGTGACTTTTTGGGGGCCATAGAAGTGGTGGGACCTCGGTTTGCTTATCCATTGTCGTTGCAATATGCAGAAACGTATCGTGCCCAGAGGTTGGTGTTGGTCGCCGATAGCGCTCACGGTATGCACCCCATTGCGGGCCAAGGCTTGAACATGGGGCTTCGCGATGTCGCGGCATTGGCCGAGGTCTTGGTCGAGGCCCATACCGCTCATCAAGACATCGGTGCGCATGATGTCCTTGCAAAATATGAAAAATGGCGCCGTTTTGATAACGATTTAATGTTAGGGGTTACGGACGCTTTGGTGAAATTATTTTCAAACGATCATGAACCTTTACAGTTGGCGCGTGATATTGGCTTGGCTTCGGTTAATCAACTGCCGGGCCTTAAAAAATTCTTTATGCGTCACGCCATGGGCACGGTTGGGGATTTGCCTAAGCTTTTGCGCGGCGAACCATTGTAAGCATTTGATTTATAAGCCTTTATGTGCCGATGTAAATTTAGTGCAATACATGCTGCTTAACATAACCGCAATAGGCCATTGCTTTTCTATTAAGAATTATTAATTGCACTATAATTACTTTAATTGTTAACATGTTGTTATTATTTGTATAAATTACTTTCAATCTCGGGATTGGCGCGCTTTCTCAAGATTTTCTAGGTAATTTTCCCACATTTCATTTTGATGTTCGCCAAAGCTATAGAGCAAATTCCACGTGAAATATCCACTATCATGGCCATCGTCAAAACCAATTTGAATGGCATAATTGCCAATGGGCTGGATGGAATTTATGGTTATATTTCGTTTTCCCGACACCAAGGTTTTCTGACTGGGGGCATGTCCTTGGACTGCCGCCGATGGGCTTTCGACTCGTAAAAGTTCGATGGCGATAGAAAAATTACTTCCGTTATCGAAATCAATATCCAGGGTTTTGTTTGGTCGATTAACGCGAATTTCGAGCGGGGTGTGCCTCTGGCCAAATTGGCGTTGTTTGTCGGTCATGAAAGGTCTCGAGCTTCGCATTCCAACATGATGGGAATACCGTCGCGGATGGGAAAGGCCAGCTTGGCCTTTTCACTGATTAATTCTTGAGCTTGTTGATCAAAGGTTAACGGACCTTTGGTCAAGGGGCAGACCAAAATTTCTAACAGTTTGCGATCCGTTTGCGGATTTTTTGAGGTCATTTTGGCCACTTTCTATCTACTAGTGTTTCAAGGCGCCGGGCACTTGGCCGCCATCAAGGTTCATTTCAAATAATGATATCAACATATTAGCACGTTCCTGCAAATCAGCACTTTGCAAAAGCGCCTGTTTTTCTTCAGGGGCAAACGGACAAGACATTGTTAGCGAAGAAACCAAAGCTTCAAACGGGGCATCAGCTACGGCCTCCCAATCGGCATCAATTTCTTGGTGTTCAAAATATAGCTTCATGAGATTCAAAATTCGCTCTAAACGTTCATCATCCTGCAGGGTTTGCGGTTGTAGATCTTGTTCAAATTGATCATATCGTACTTCAGCCTGTCGATATCCATCATGGCCTTGTTCGGCAAAATTAATTTCATGGGCGCCTTGAATATGGAAACGTGAAAGACCTTCTAAGATAATGTGATATCGCCCATCCCCCAGGTCTGTAAAATGGACAATACGACCTGCGGTGCCAATATCAAAAAGCTGCGCATCATTGGGGATCGGATCAGGCTGATGCGATTTGGGTTGAATAACACCTAGAATTCGTGCACGGCCTAACAAATCATCAATCATGCCAATAAAACGGGGTTCAAATACCGTTAACGGTAAATGTCCAAAGGGCAACAAAATGATACCGCTTAAGGGGAAAAGCGATAATTGTGTAGGAAGCTGTAGCGGCGCGCGGACAGTGGTCATAAGAATGGTTCTATCATTTTTAGTTTTTATGAAAACAAGACGGCAGACAATTTTTTGCGAGAGTCAATGGTGATGGGGTCAGCCGGACCTAGGGCATCAAATATTTTAATTAATTGTTTGCGCGCGGCCTCTTCATTCCAAGATCGGTTTAGACGCACAATTTCAAGTAAATGTTCAATGGCAAGTTCTGTGTTGTCTTGAGAAAACAATATTTTTGCTAAATCAAAACGAGCTTCAAAATCCTTAGGGTTTTGCTCTATGCTTTGTTGTAGGCTATCCAAATCGGCGCCCTTGGCGGTCATACTTTCCTGGGCCAATTGAAAACCAGCAATGGCTCCAGCGATGTGGGTTGAATTTTTAACCTTGGCTTCAAGACCATGAATAAGGTCTTGGACCACATCAAATTGACCTTGCGCCGTTTTCGCTTTGATCAAGCCTGCAAGGGCGGGTTCGTATGTAGAGTCTTGGGCAAAAATTTCTGTATAAATTTCTTCCGCGTCCGACCACCGTTGTTCCTGCATCGCTTCTTGGGCATGGTCCATGGCAATTTCCATAGGTGGTTTTGCATCGCCGATCAGCTTATCGACAAAGCTTTGGACTTGGCTTTCGCTTTGCATGCCTGCAAAAGCATCGACCGCCCGGCCGCCTTGAAACCCAAACACGGTGGGTACGGACTGGATGCGCAATTGCTGCGCTAATTGTTGGTTTTCATCAATTGTGACCTTGGCTAACGACACCAAACCTCCGGCTCTTTGAACCAAAGTTTCTAAAATAGTTTCCAACGATCGACATATTGCGTGATTGGGTGCGGTAAACAAGACGATGACCGGGTGTGAATTCGAAGGCTCAATGACGTCAGCCACAAAATTTTCAGTATTTGTTATTTTTACCAAAGCAACCGCTTGTGTTGAAGGTGTCGGCCCCTGTGTTGTGCCGGAATTGATAATAAAATCGTTCATATTGAAAAAACTCTATTTTGATGATTAATTTCCATCTAAAGATGGGCCTAAAAAGTCTTTGGTACAACACCAATGTTCCCATAAAAAAAAAACGCTGTAAAAAAATAAAATGAAGGCTTGCAAACCAAGAATGGCTGGGTATGATCGCCCCGCCTTTAACAGATGGTCATGCGGGCGTAGCTCAGGGGTAGAGCATAACCTTGCCAAGGTTAGGGTCGTGAGTTCGAATCTCATCGCCCGCTCCATCTTTAAGTTAAATTTTAACTTGTTAAAGCAACCCATCAAGAAGACGCAAAACAACCGGGCTTTGGCGCGGTTTTTTTGTGTCTAATTCAAATCATTAATAGCATCCTTGCAAAAGTTCACGTAACCTGTTGTTTAAGGTAAACCATATGATGTAAGAACTTTGCATAAAGCCTTAAAACTCCATAGGTTTTTGCGAAGAAATTCGGGGAAAGCGACATGGCCAAAAGTACCGTTACAAGCACCGCACAAAGAAAAAAAATAAATAAGCCAACGACAAAAGTAACGCTAAAAAAAGAACGCGCTCGCCGTTCTGCATTGATCTCTAAAATCACCAAAATAGCCACGTTGTCTGCTTCGAAAACCTTACGCCCTCAGGTGGGGTCTTTTTTAAAGCAATACTATTCTCACCTTTCCAAAGAAGAACTGGAATTCGGCGATGCAAAATCATTTGCTCAAATGGCCTTGCATCACCTGAAACTGGCCAGAAAACGCCAACCGATGACGCCGCTGGTTTGCGTTTATAACCCTGATGAAACAAAAGACAAATGGTCTAGTCATCATACCATTATCGAAGTGATCAGCGATGATGAGCCTTTTTTGTTAGCCAGTATTACCGCAGAACTCAATCGGCTTGGCCAAAGCGTTCATCTGGCCATTCACCCGATTTACCGCATCCAACGCACCAAGGCGGGGCAATTGAAACAAATTGCCGAACGTGGCTTATTGGGCATGGATACGCATTTCAATGGAGAAAGCTTTATCCATTTAGAAATAGACCAAGTTTCAGAACAAAAACATGCTGAAATCTGCACCGCCATCCAAGAAATCTTGGCTGAAATACGCTTAGCCGTTAAAGATTGGCGAAAAATGCGCAGCGGGCTCGCGGTATTGATTGACGAACTTGAAACAATGACCGCGACAATCCCACTTGAAGAAATTACTGAAGTGCGGGATTTTTTACGCTGGTTACATGATGACCACTTTACATTTTTGGGCTATCGAGAATACGAATTCACGGGTTCTGGGACAAACACAAAAGCCAATATACGACCAAACAGTGGCTTAGGTATTTTAAGCGATCCCGAACGTGTGGCCTTTCAGGAAATGCGTGATCTGGCAAAAATGCCGCCCGAAGTGTTGGACTTTTTAAACAAACCTGACCTATTAATGGTCACAAAATCTGATATTAAATCCCGTATCCATCGCCCGGTGTATATGGATTCCATTGGTGTCAAGCAATTGGATGCAAACGGGAATGTCACGGGACAAAGGGTTTATTTTGGCTTGTTCACGGCGGGCGCTTATCAACACAGCGTTCGCGATATTCCATTGCTTCGTCGCAAGGTACAGACCGCGTTTAACAACGCAGGCCTTGCCGCCAATAGCCACGATGGAAAAGCCTTGCTGAATATATTAGAGACTTATCCACGAGATGAATTATTTCAAACGTCCGATAAATTACTCTTAAAAACATGCATGGGTATTTTGCGGTTACAAGATCGGCAAAGGGTCGCGTTATTTGTGCGTCGCGATGATTTTGAACGGTTTGTAAGCTGTATGGTTTATCTACCGCGCGATCGTTACACCACGGACTTGAGGCTTAAAATTCAAGATGCACTGGAAAATTCTTTTGCAGGTCATGTGGTTTCACATTACGCCCAATTGGGTGATGCGCCCCTCGCTCGCTTGCATGTCGTGGTCAAAACGACCCCAGGGCAAATTGCCAAATATAATCGTCGCAAAATCGAAGAATTGATCACCGGGTATGTTCAATCGTGGACGGATAAGTTACGCAGTGCGCTGAACGAAACTTACGGTGAAATGGAAGGTTTGCGGCTTTTAGACAGCTATAAAACCGCCTTTGGTCGCGGTTACGAAGACCGTTATAGTTCTACGGAGACGTTGGATGATATTAAACACCTTGAACCGACTTATGAATTTGGTCGATTGGGCTTGTATTTATATGACTTGAACGCTTCTGACGGGCCAAAAATGCGGTTTAAAATCTACCATCCTCGTTGTTCGGCGGCTTTGTCGGACGTGATGCCAATGCTCGAAGATTTAGGCTTGCGGGTGATCGAAGAAATACCTTATGTCGTGCGCCCACAAGGGGCTGAATATAAAATCGTTATTCATGACTTTGGGCTGGAACCCCGTGGCCCGTTACAAGGCACAGACTCCGATATTCGTCACCATTTTCACCAAGCTTTTGACCATATTTGGGCCGGCGATATGGAAAGCGATTCTTTAAATGCATTGATCTTGCTGGCCGGCTTATCGTGGCGCGAAGTCACTGTTATCCGGGCCTATACTAAATATTTACGCCAAGCTGGGATCGCTTTTTCCGAAGATTATATGTCTCAAACATTGCGCAAAAACAGCACGGTTACGCGTGCTATTGTTGATTTGTTTGCGTTGCGTTTTGAACCCTTGGCCGATGATCAAGAATACGCCAAGGCCGCCCGCAAGGCCGCGACGTTACGCAAAAAAATAGATGCCTTATTAGAAGACGTTAGCAGCGCGGATGAAGACCGAATTTTGCGACGTTACGTGAATTTGGTGGACAGCACTTTACGGACCAATTTTTATCAAACCGATACGTCAGGCCGGCCTAAAAAATGGCTGTCGTTTAAATTGTCTAGCCAAGACGTTGCCGAACTTCCTTTGCCGCGTCCAAAATATGAAATTTTTGTCTATTCGGCTGACGTCGAAGGCGTGCATTTAAGATTTGGCAATGTGGCTCGTGGCGGTTTGCGCTGGTCGGACCGTCGTGAAGATTTCCGTACCGAAGTCTTGGGCCTAGTCAAAGCCCAACAGGTTAAAAATGCTGTGATTGTTCCGGTTGGCTCAAAGGGTGGCTTTGTCGTGAAAAATCCGCCTGCGCCTGAAGCCGGACGGGAAGCGTTTATGGAATCTGGGATCGCCTGTTATAAAACGTTTATTCGGGGTCTTTTGGACCTGACGGATAATTTAAATGCCAAGGGCACGGTATTGCCACCCAAAGATGCGGTGCGTTTGGATAGGGACGACCCTTACCTAGTGGTTGCCGCCGACAAAGGTACCGCTACGTTTTCTGATATTGCCAATTCCGTATCCCTTGAATATGGCTTTTGGTTGGGCGATGCCTTTGCTTCGGGTGGTAGCGTTGGCTATGACCATAAAAAAATGGGAATCACGGCCAAGGGTGCGTGGGAATCGGTAAAACGACATTTCCGTGAAATCGGTGTGAACACCCAAACGGATGATTTCACCGTGGTCGGTGTTGGTGACATGTCCGGTGATGTGTTTGGTAATGGCATGTTGCTAAGCCCGCACATTTGTTTGCTCGCAGCTTTTAACCACATGCATATCTTTATTGATCCCAATCCCAATCCATCCAAATCATTGGTTGAACGGCAACGTTTGTTTGATTTGCCGCGTTCGGGTTGGGCGGATTATAACGCTAAATTGATTTCCAAAGGCGGCGGCGTATTTGAACGCAGCGCCAAATGGATTCCCCTAAGCGCCGAAATGAAGGCCATGTTTGGCACCGCATGTGACAAAATGACACCGACGGAATTGATTAAAATCATTTTGACCAAAGACGTTGATTTGTTGTGGTTCGGCGGCATTGGAACGTATGTAAAAAGTTCCGAAGAAGTTCATGCTAATGCGGGTGATCGCACCAACGACAGCGTACGCGTGGATGGTAAAGACTTAAAGTCAAAGGTGCTGGGCGAAGGTGCCAACCTTGGCATGACGCAACGGGCACGGATTGAATATGCCTTAGGCGGGGGGCGCTTGAATACGGATTCAATTGATAATTCCGCAGGCGTTGATTGTTCCGATCATGAAGTAAACATCAAAATTTTGCTTGATGTTCAGGTGCAACAAAAGAAACTAACCGCGCGCGCGCGCAACACATTGTTGGCCAGCATGACAGACGAAGTTGGGCAATTGGTATTGTGGGACAATTACGAACAAACCCAAGCCATTTCCGTCATCGAAGCCAAAGGTGTGGATCAGGCTGATAATCAAATGCGTCTGATGAGAATGCTTGAAAAAACAAACCGTTTAAATCGTGATGTCGAATATTTGCCTAATGATGAAATTTTGACGGAACGCATAAATGGGGGCCAAGGGTTAAGCCGCCCGGAAATTGCGGTCTTGATGTCGTATTCAAAATTATGGCTGTTTGATGAATTGTTAGCTAGCGATATGCCCGAAGATCCGATTTTGGTGCAAGATTTAACGCGGTATTTTCCAACGCCGTTGCAAAAAAAATATAGCCACGGCATTTCCAAACATCGTTTGCGTCGCGAAATCATAGCCACCCGGGTTACCAATTCCATGATTAACCGGGTCGGCGGTACATTTGTCACGCAAATCGCGGAACGAACGGGCATGACCACGGCGGAAATTGCCCGCGCCTATATTGTGGCACGGGAATCCTTTGGGGTTCGTGCGTTGTGGGCCAGAATCGAAGAATTAGACACCAAAATTCCGGCAAAAACCCAAATTTCTATGTTGTTGGTGATCAACAAATTATTGGAACGCGGGACCGAATGGGTTTTGCGCCATGGTGACAAACCGCTTAATATGGAAAAAGCCGTTAATCGATTCCAAGGTGGCGTATCAGAACTGGCCCAAGGCTTAGATGCTGTTTTGGCGCCTATTTACCGCCACAGCCTTGCGGACCGGGCTCAAAAATATCTTGAAGGCGGAGTCCCCAAAGATTTGGCCCACGCCATTGCCGGATTGGTCAATTTGGCATCGGGTATAGATATTGTTTTGTTAGCGGAACAACGAAAACTCAGCGTATGCGCCGTCGCCACCTTGTATTTTGCTGTGGGTGAACGGTTCCGTTTGGGGGAATTGCGTTTGGAAAGCGAGGCCTTGGATGGCGACAGCCACTGGCAAAAACTTGCGGTTTCGGCCTTGGTAGAAGAATTGTTTACTCACCAAGTGTCCTTAACCGGACAAATTCTGGATTCTGCCCCGGGGGGTCTTGACCTTCGTAAAGCGATGAGCCAGTGGATTGCCACTAATCAAACGGCCATTGATCGCACCGAACAATTGTTGAGTGAATTGTGGGCGGGCGATATTACGGATATCTCGATGATTGCGGTGGCTAGTCGGGCTTTCAAATCGTTGGCGGATGAATGCTGTAAGTAAAGTATATGATTGACGTTCAAGACCTGACCAAAACGTTTGATGATGTCCATGCTTTGGATGGGCTTAGTTTTTGTGCCGAAGATGGCCGTGTGACGGGCTTGATCGGCCCGAACGGAGCCGGAAAAACCACCGCCTTTCGCATCGTGTACGGATTGTTGGCAAGCGATACCGGGTGGGCCAAAGTTGATGGCGTTGATGTCGCCGAAAACCGCATGGAAGCACAACGCAACCTTGGCGTTTTGCCGGATGTTCGGGGTCTTTATCCACGTCTGACCGCACGGGAACATATTCGTTATTTTGGTCAATTGCATGGGGCTTCGGGGCCTGAACTTGAAGCCGACATCAACGACCTGATCAATCGTTTGGGTATGCAAGAATTTGCGGATCGTCGGGCCAAAGGTTTTTCTCGAGGCCAAGAATTAAAGGTCGCTTTGGGCCGTGCCATGGTTCATCGCCCGAAAAATTTGATTTTGGATGAACCGACCAATGGTTTAGACGTCATGAGCTCGCGGGCGGTGCGGGCATTGATTGAAGAAATGAAGGCCCAAGGCCATTGTATTTTAATTTCCAGCCATATCATGAGCGAAGTTTCGACTTTGTGCGATCATTTGGTGATTGCCGCGCATGGACGCTTGATTGCCCAAGGCACACCTGACCATCTTCGCACATTGGCAGGTGTTGATGACCTTGAAGAAGTATTTGTGCGTTTGTTGATGAAAGTGGGCGCGCTTCACGGAGCGGCGGCATGAACACAGGTTGGTCAAGTCGATTATGGACGGTCTTTGGTAAAGAAATCAAAGATCACGCGCGGGACCGCAGATCTTTGACGTTGGCGTTAATTTACCCCATGTTAGGGCCTTTGTTGGTGGCGGCTGGTTTGTATATGGCGGGCAATACCTTGCAAGCCAATTATCGCCAAAGGCCATTGGATATTCCGGCTGTGGGGATGGAAAATGCACCCGCATTGGCGGCTTATTTTAGCAAACATAATATTCACATCGTGAAAGCTCCGAACAAGGACCAAGTCCGCCGCCTCGCGGTCCGCAAAGGCCGCTTACCTGTGGTTTTGGTGGTGCCCAAACAAGCCCTTGAAAATTCAAACTTTACCGTTGAATTGATTACAAATTTAGGCCGCGCTGATAATTTACGTGCCACCGCCAGACTGGCCGAAGTGATTGGCTTGTACAATGATGACATAGCCAAAGATTTAGCCCGTGCCGCTGGCTTGGCCAAAGATTATGCGCGGTCTGTTAAAATGAAAAAAATTAATGTGGCGCGGGATGCGAATATTGCGGTGTTTTTTTACAATATGATGCCACCGTTAATTATTTTTATGATTTTTTTGGGCGGTGTTCATCTGGCCATTGATACCACGGTGGGCGAACGGGAACGAGGGGCCCTAGAACCGCTTTTGTTGGCGCCTGTGGAACGATGGGTGTTGTTGTTGGCAAAATCAGGCGCTGCGCTGGGCTTTACGATTTTGACAACATTAGTGAATTTGTCCGCTTTTAAAATTTTCATGGGCCTAGCTGCGGGCACTTCGACCACCCTTGTCTCACCGCCGGGATTGGGCATTTTTTTGGCAGTCTTATTGATTTCATTACCCTTGATGTGCATCGCTGTGGCTATGCAAATGTCCATTTCAGTGATCACAAAATCTATGAAAGAAGCGCAAATATATTTAGGGCTTTTGCCGTTGGTTCCGGCGTTGCCGGGCATGGTGTTGGTCTTTCAACCCATAAACCCTACTAATTTTACCGTGGCGATGCCCGTGTTTGGACAGATGTTGTTGATTGGACAATTGATCGCCGAACAAACTCTAAATCCCTTTCATGTGGTTATCGCAACGATTTCCACATTCACAGCATCGGCGGCTATTTTTTGGTTAGCGGCGCGCTGGTTTCAAAGGGAAAAAATGTTTGTGTTGGGTTAATACGAAAGGGTATCGGCTTTAAAAAAAGGCCGTATTACGATGTGGTAACGGATCAATTAAATCTTTAATGGTTTGGTACACATCCTTAATATGTTGCCCAAGGGGTCCTGTGTGCCCTCCGCCTTGGGATGCATACCGCATTAACAACAAAGTTTGCTGCATGTTTGTGGTTCCGGTGACGGGTTTGCCGGAAATCTGGGCCGCCAGATAAGCCCCAATTTCTCCGTAATCCAATCGCCCATGGGCCGCCCGTACATCATACTTGGCGGCATCATCCGGCAGATTACCGACGTACAGTGACCGTGCAACATTGAATTGTTCCGCGCCGGTGCCCATGGGTAAATCAAGCGCATGTTCCAAGGTTTGGTTGCCGATGCGCAATTCCTCCCCGTAAGCCCACCCACAAATTAATGTTACCCATGTGAAACAAACATAAAAAATAACAGTACGCATGGGTTTGGACCTTAATGTCTAAAATGACGCATTCCGGTAAATACCATGGCGATACCGGCTTTGTTGGCGGCTTCGATCACTTCTTCGTCGCGAATGGAACCGCCCGGTTGAATGACGGCTGTGGCACCGGCGTCAATCGCTTCAAGCAAGCCATCGGCAAAGGGGAAAAAAGCATCAGAAGCCACGACAGAACCAATCGCCCAGCTTTGTTCAACGCCCGAAGCCTTGGTTGCTTGTTCGGCACGAAACGCTGCAATACGGCAAGAATTAACGCGGCTCATTTGGCCGGCACCCACGCCCACTGTCATACCGTCTTTGACATATACAATGGCATTGGATTTAATATGCTTGGCAACGGTGTAGGCAAATTTCAGATCAGTTAATTGATCCTCCGTTGGGGCTTTGTCGGTGACCACTTTTAATTCGTCAACCAAGGCATGGTCACGATCTTGAACCAACAGTCCACCTGCTAACATTTTTACCATATGGCCAACGGCCTGGGGATCAGGCATGGACCCGGTGGTTAAAACGCGGACATTTTTCTTGGCAGAGAGAATTTTCAAAGCGTCTTCGTTGACGCTGGGTGCGATGACAACTTCGGTAAATATTTTGCTGATTTCTTGGGCTGTGGCCTCATCCAAAGGACGGTTTAAGGCAACAATGCTACCGAAGGCACTTTCTTGGTCGCAAGAATAAGCGCGCTTGTAAGCATCGACTAAATTTCCGCCAACAGCAACCCCACAAGGGTTGGCGTGTTTGATGATGGCGCACGCGGTGTCGGAAAATTCAGCCACCAATTCATAAGCGGCATCGGTGTCATTAAGATTGTTATAGCTTAATTCTTTGCCTTGTAATTGAACCGCGTTGGCAACGCCCGGACGGTCGTCGCCGTTAACGTAAAAGGCTGCCCCTTGGTGTGGGTTTTCCCCGTACCGCATGGTTTGTTTCAATTCCCCTGCAAACGCGATGCGTTTAGGCCAAGATTGATCCGTTTGTTCAGCAAACCAAGTGGAAATCGCGGCGTCATATGCTGCGGTGCGGGCATAGGCGCGGGCGGCTAAGAACTTACGTGTGGGCAAAGTTGTGGACCCAGACTGTTCTGACATTTCTTCCCTCACGCGTTTGTAATCTTCGGGTTCGACCACCACCGTTACATCGCCATGATTTTTAGCGGCGGCGCGAATCATGGCGGGGCCGCCAATGTCGATGTTTTCGACACATTCGTCATAAGTTCCGCCTTGGGCTACGGTTTGTTCAAACGGGTAAAGGTTGACGCATAACAAATCAATAGGCGCGATGTCATGGTCTTGCATGGCTTGGACATGTTCCAAATTGTCTCGCACCGCTAATAAACCGCCGTGGATCGAGGGTTGAAGCGTTTTAACCCGTCCATCCATGATTTCAGGAAAGCCCGTATGTTCAGAGACTTCAACCACGGGAACGCCAGCATCCGCGAGCATTTTTGCGGTGCCGCCAGTGGACAAAATTTGCGCCCCCTGATCGGCTAAGAAACGACCAAATTCGACGATGCCCGTTTTATCGGATACGGAAAGCAAAGCGCGGCGGATGGGTTCTGATACGGTGGCTGACATAAGGGCATAATCCTTGTAAGACGGCAAAAAATAAAGCTTGCTTGCCATATAACAGGACCCGCCCATTTAGACCAGCCCTAGTCTGACAAAATTAAGACCCCACATCATTTTCCGGCGGGGCGTATTCCGGCACCAAGTCGGCAATGTTGTGCAACAGCTGAAGCCTGTCTTCACCATCACAAGCTTTGCTTAATTGATCCAAGATGGTGGCCACTTGGCTGATGTTTTGGATACGTGGGGATGCCAACAAAATACCCGGAGCTTTGGTTTTGATCAAAGGTTCAGAGCCATGGAAAATTTCTTCAAATAATTTTTCACCAGGGCGGGTTCCGGTGAATTGAATTTGAATGTCTTTATCTGGCTTTAAATCCGCCAAGCGGATCATTTGCCGCGCAAGTTCGACAATTTTGATGGGTTCACCCATGTCCAAGACAAATATTTTTCCTGTGTTCGCGGTTTTATCAATGCCCAAGCTTGAGGCTTGTAACACCAATTCAACGGCTTCGCGTATGGTCATAAAATAACGTGTCATGTCGGGATGTGTCACCGTCAGTGGACCGCCCGCATTTAATTGACGTTGAAATAATGGCACGACAGATCCGGTTGATCCCAACACATTTCCAAAACGGACAGTGACAAATTTTGTCCCTGGTTGATCACCGCGTCTAAGGTCCAAAGCTTGGACATAGGTTTCGGCAATACGTTTGGTGGCGCCCATGATGTTGGTGGGGTTAACCGCCTTGTCGGTGGAAATCATCACCATCACCGAAACGTTGGCGGCTTCGCATGCATCGGCCACGTTACGGGTGCCCAAGGCGTTGGTTTGAATGCCTTCGAACGGGTTATCTTCGACCAAAGGCACATGTTTAAGGGCGGCGGCATGGAACACAAGTTCGGGCTTGTAATGGTTAAATACTTGATCAACGCGGGATCTGTTACGGACATCGGCCAACACCGCATGGCGAGCGATACCAGACGCCCGTTCAATCATTTCCCGATCAATTTGATACAGCGCAAATTCTGAATTTTCGACCAACACCATTTCGGCGGGGTTTAGGCTTGCGATTTGCCGCACAAGTTCCGACCCAATAGAACCGCCTGCCCCGGTGACCAACACGCGTTTGCCTTTGACCAAAGCCGACACAGCCGCCCGGTCTAGCGGTTGTTGTGGGCGACCTAACAAGTCTTCAATGGCGATGGGCCGCACGCGAACATCATCAACGGCTCCGGCTTTTAGATCATGAACTTTGGGCATGCGGGCCAAGGTTAAGCCTAAACGGTCTGCTGTTTGCAAAAGGTCACGGACTTCGGCGCCTTTGAAGGCGTCTTTGGTTAAAACCAAGCGATGCGGTCGGGCAGAGCCTTTCAGTTTTGCAACAACGGATTCAATATCATCCAGGGTGCCCAACACGGCAACATCGTGGATCAATTTACCCACCCGGGCGCGGGTTTCGGAAACAATGCCGACAGGCTTATAGGCCACTTGATCCGATCTTTGTAAAGCCCGGATAAACAATTCGGCTTCGTCGCTGGCTCCCACCAATAAAACCGGGATTTTTGCATCTGACTGGGCAAGAATTCGGGATCTAAATTGTTGATCTTTGAACAATCGATAAGCAAACCGTGGCCCGCCCAACATGGCAAGCAACACAAACCAGTTAATGAACGGGACTGAACGCGGCAGGCCTTCAAGGTTGAAAACATAAAAAGCTTCAATGGAAAACAGCACCATCAAGATCGTAACCGCACGCGCAAGGGCGACCAAATCATTCATCGAGGCATACCGCCAAATCCCGCGATATAAGCGAAAGCCTAAAAAGACAAAGACGGCGGTGATGGCAAATATAATTGTGCCAGGCTCTAAAATACGGGCGTGAAACGGATCAATGGTAAACCCCAACCGCAATGCCATAGAAACCACAAACGATAACGCCACCATGATGATATCATGGACAAAGGCAATTATGGCTCGATTGTTGGGCAACAGCTTGGCGATGAACGTCATGTATACTTTTCCAATGGATCGCAAAAACACAAAGGCATTATAGCGAAGCCTTTGTTTAACGCATAAGGTTGAATTTTAAAATACATCGAATGGCACTGATGCCATCTTTCCAACCAATTTTTTTGCCTTCTTCGTAAGATCGATTTTTGTAAGATACGGCAACTTCTTGAAAATGGGGTTTTGGCGAAAGATGAGCCAATTTCGCGGTGATTTCTGGCTCGATGCCAAAGCGGTTTTCGGTAATCGTGACTTGATCAAGTAAATGTTTGGGGATCAATTTATAACATGTTTCCATGTCGGTTAGTTTAAGCCCTGTTAAAATATTTGATAATCCCGTTAACAAACGATTGGCCATACCGTGCAATAAAAAATGGGCTTCGCGATGGCTTTTGTCCAAAAACCGCGAACCATACACAATGTCGGCCTCGCCGTTTAAAATTGGCGCTAAAAGCTTTTCAAAATCATTGGGGTCGTATTCCATATCGGCATCTTGGACGATGATTAAATCACCTGTTGCGGCGCTAAAACCGGTTTGTAACGCGGCGCCTTTGCCTTGGTTAAACGCATGGTGCAACACTTGGATGCGTTCATCAGTTTTTTCATGTTGGCGCGCGATTTTCAAAGAATCATCCGCAGAAAAATCATCAATGACAATAATTTCCATGATCAAATCAGAAGCTTTAGCAGACCCGACTTTAACCAATACGTCGGCAATGGTGCCTTGTTCATTGTAACACGGAATAATGACGCTTAATTTTTTCATCAATTTACACACTGCTTTGCTGTAATGACCATTGTATTAAGGCCCCATTACCAGACAAGGGCACGGAAACGACGATTTGTTCGCACCGACGATGTTCTCCAACGCGGCCCATGTAAATACTTTCTTCTAGGGTCACGTCCCCTAATGATGATTTAAAGCGCCACACTTGTTTTGATTTGCTGTCAAATCGCAAAAGAACGCCATTGTTATTTCCCACCAAGGAGGCCTGGACATCGGGATGCAGATGAAAACGAATAGAGGCATATTCGCCACCCGTTCCGGTAAGCCTGTCTTCGCCTCGGATGTCTTCACCTGTCGCGTCCATAAATAAAGCCCGGTGGTGAGTCAGGCCAAAGGTATTTACATAACCGCTGTGGCTGGTTTCCACCAAGGTTCCGATTTCACTGTCTTGACGTTTGCACGTCACGTCAACGGGGCCGCGCCGCATGGTGCCATCAAGGGCAAAAGCAGCCGAAGAAGTATCGTTCACCGTTAAGGTGGAATGGGCGGCGGTGGCGGCCAAAGCTGTACGCCAGGGGTCATTTTTCCCAGAACGCGCGCCGCAATTGACGATTAACCGTTTGCGACCAAAGCTTAATTCAAAGCTTAACGTTCCGGCATGGTGATTATGGCCTGGCCCACCCGGTTGACCGCAATCCATCAAAATGACCGTTGATCCGGCATTAAGCCTTTGGAATCCGGCATAAGGTGCGCTGACAGGTGACGATGTGGTGGGGTCGGTTTGACCAAGCAACAGGTCAAGATCAGCCGCCTTGCCTTCTTGTCCACCGTTGAATAATGCTAAGGCGCCATCGGGATGACGCAAAGTGCGCAACATTGGCGCCGACCGGTCAATGGCATTTTGCAAACAAGCCGGAACTTGGCCCATTGCCACCGCGCAAAAAGAACGCAGTTGCAAAAGATCACGCAGGACCAAAGCTAAAATTTCGGGATTACGTTCAATATGCCCACCATCTGGCAAGACCTGAATGCCGAGCTCTTGGTCTAAGTGGACCATTATATTTTGTTGACGGCGCTCGCCACCCAAAATGCCGTGAATGGCAAAAATTTGCCCTTTGAGAACCCGCAAGGCTTGGAATCCCAATTCAGAATCTGGTTTTGACCGTAAAACATGTCGGGCGTCTCGTCCGGCGACCTTGCGTAATGATTTGCTAAAAAGCCCGCTAGCATCATTGTTTGTTAAAAAATCCCACGTTAAAATCCAATGCATCACGCGTTCTGCCGTGATGGTCGGATCCCATGCAAAATATGACCATGTGGTATGCGCATTTATCCAAGCCAAGGCCCATTCTCGGGCAAAGTATGGGGCTTCGACACCTTGATCGGTACCGCCCAAAGCCTTTAAATCGCTTAACCAAGCTAGGGAATGAAACCAACTTAACCAATTGGCGCTGGCCTGAGCAGGGACGTTGGCGGCGGACGTTAGGTGATAGCGTTCGGATTGAAAGCTGAAAATACCTTTTAAAAGTTCATGTCCCCTCAAGGGATCACCAGGCCATAATTCCGGGGCATTTACACGGGGTTTTTTGGGTACGGGGCCATTTAATAATTGGCGATAAAACCACGTCGCCTTAAAGCCGCCTTTGTGTTGAACAATGGCGGTGGGGTCAGGCAAGAACGATTCGTTTTGGTCCGCATTTTCCATGTGTGATGGGTATCAGCATTGCCGTCATTTAACAAGGCTATCCATCATTAACTAAATATTTAAGGGCGGTTAATTTCGGCGCAATCGGGCCGCAAAAAATCCATCCATGCCACCTTGTTCTGCTAAATGGCAGGGCAGGGTACGAAGATAACCTTCACAGGTGACGATTTGCGTCAACGTTCCGGCCTCTATGGGCTTAATGGGATCTAGGGAAATACGTTTATCTGTGTCGATTAAGGCCTCTATTTGTTGGACGCCTTCTTCGGGTTGCAAAGAACAGGTACAGTAAACAATCAAGCCACCGGGCCGCACCATATCAATAGCTGCCGAAAGCAATCGGGTTTGCAAGTTTGCTAATTTCACCACATCGTTTTGGGTTTTCAGGTGCAAGACATCTGGATGGCGTCGCGCGGTTCCGGTTGCGGAACACGGGGCATCCAGCAATACGGCATCGGCAAGCATTTTGGGCCGCCATGTTTCCCCATCGGCGACAATAATATTAGCATCTAGCCCGGTGCGGTCCAAATTTTGGCGTACGCGACGTAACCGTTTTTCTGAACGGTCAACAGCCGTCACCCGCGCCCCTGCAGTGGCCAATTCCATGGTTTTGCCGCCCGGTGCGGCACACAAATCAATAACATCCATGTCCTTAACATCGCCCAATAAACGGGCTGGCAAGGAAGCCGCAGCATCTTGCACCCACCAAGCGCCGTCTTCAAACCCGGATAACGCCGTGATGGGTTCTTTTTTGCGAAGCCGTAATGTTCCCGTAGCCAATAATTCAGCATCAAGCTTTTGGGCCCAATCATCGGGATCTTTTTTAACGGTAATATCAATGGGCGGTTCACCAAGATGTTGCCCGGCAATGGCGCGCGCTATGTCTTCGCCGTAAGCGTCTACCCAGCTTGCCCATAACCAGCTTGACGTATTGATTGCCGCCGCATCCAGCGTTTCTAGCAAGGCTTTGCCTTCGCGTTGGGAACGCCGCAAAATGGCATTTGTCAGTTTTCGATAGGGGGCTAAACTGCCCCCTTTGCATAAACGAACGGCGGTATCGACGGCGGCGTGGTCAGCCATATCCAAAAACAACAATTGGGTTAGGCCAATGCGTAAAATATTGATAACGCCACGACCGCGTTTGCCCAAAGGTTTATCCAAATACGTTTCAATGACAGCATCTATTTCCCCCAAATGGCGCAAACATGTACGGGTGATTAATGCGGCCAATCCGCGATCACGGTCCGGCAATTGGGAAAAACTGGGCGTATTGTCCAAGGCATCGTCTAACAGACGTTTTTGGTTTAAAACGCAATCAAGCAAATCATAGGCGGCGGCGCGGGGCATGGCAGGTCCGGTTATGGGTCAAAATGGGTTTCTCTATACCATGATCATGGGTGGGGGTGTAGCTAAAGCTTTGTAAAAGGGACAGAGCTTTAGGCCCCATCCCTTGTCACAATCTTTTAGCGGTTTTGGCGATTTTCAATGAGGTCGTCTACGACCGCAGGATCAGCCAAGGTCGAGGTGTCACCCAAGGTGGCAAAATCGTTTTCGGCAATTTTACGTAAAATGCGGCGCATGATTTTACCAGAACGTGTTTTGGGTAAACCCGGTGCAAATTGTATCCAATCGGGGCTGGCGATGGGGCCAATTTCCTTGCGCACCCATTTTACCAATTCCGCTTTCAGGTCGTCGGTGGGGGCTTCGTTGGCATTTAAGGTGACATACGCATAAATGCCTTGGCCCTTAATTTCGTGAGGCGCGCCGACCACGGCGGCTTCGGCGACTTGGGCGTGGGCCACCAGAGCACTTTCAACCTCGGCCGTGCCCATGCGATGCCCGGATACATTAATCACATCATCAACGCGTCCGGTTATCCAATAATAGCCGTCTTCGTCACGACGACAGCCGTCACCCGTAAAATATTTTCCGCGATATGTGGAAAAATAAGTTTGTTCAAATCGTTCGTGATCACCGTAAACCGAACGCATTTGCCCAGGCCAGCTGTCAACAATACAAAGGTTTCCGGAACACGCCCCTGGGAGGGGTGAGCCGTCGGCATCAACAATTTCAGGCCGGATCCCAAAGAAAGGACGTGTGGCTGATCCCGGCTTTAGCGCCGTGGCGCCGGGCAATGGTGAAATCATGATGCCGCCGGTTTCCGTTTGCCACCATGTATCGACGATTGGGCAACGACCTTCGCCAACCACATTATAATACCACATCCACGCTTCAGGATTGATGGGTTCACCGACCGATCCTAATAAGCGTAATGATTTCCGAGATGTTTTTTTCACCGGTTCGTCACCATCACGCATCAACGCCCGAATAGCGGTGGGGGCGGTATAAAAAATGTTGACGTTATGCTTATCACACACTTGCCAGAATCGGGACGTATCTGGATAATTTGGGACCCCTTCGAACATCAAAGTTATGGCACCGTTAGCCAAGGGGCCATAAATAATATAGCTGTGTCCGGTGACCCAACCGACATCTGCGGTACACCAATACACATCCCCTTCGTGGTAATCAAAAACATATTGGTGGGTCATGGACGTGTAAACCATATATCCACCCGTGGTGTGAAGAACACCTTTGGGTTTTCCGGTTGAACCAGATGTATACAAAATGAACATAGGATCTTCGGCATTCATTTCTTCGGGTTCGCAAGACGTCGGCTCGTTTTGAATAGCTTCGTGGACCCAAACGTCGACTTTGGGGTTCCAATCAATATTGCCGCCAGTGTGCTTGACCACAAACACGGTGTCGACGCAATCGCATTGCGCCACGGCGGCATCGGTGTTGGCTTTTAAGGGAATGGGTTTGGCACCACGTACGCCTTCGTCGGCGGTGATAACAACGTGGCTGTTACAATCGTTAATGCGGCCTGCCAAGGCATCAGGCGAAAAACCGCCAAACACGATCGAATGAATGGCGCCGATGCGGGTGCAGGCCAACATGGCATAGGCGGCTTCGACGATCATGGGCATATAAATAGTCACCACGCTGCCCTTTTTGACGCCGCGCGCTTTCATGGCATTGGCCAGCCGGCACACTTCGTCATGAAGCTGCTGATACGTAATATGTTTTGAATCGTTTGGATTGTCACCTTCCCAAATGATTGCGGTTTGGTTGGCGCGGGCTGGCAGGTGGCGGTCGATACAATTAGTCGACGCATTCAAGGTGCCGTCTTCAAACCATTTTATGGACACACCGGGAATGTTGAAATCAACATTTTTGACTTTGGTGTAGGGCTTGATCCAGTCAATCCGTTTGCCGTGTTCACCCCAAAAGGCATCGGGGTCAGTGGCTGATTGATCGTACATGTTTTGGTATTTATCGTTATCGACCCAAGACGCAGATGCGGTGGTGGCGGGTACGGGAAAAATTTGTTCGTCGCTCATGATGGGGGCCCTTTTTACGTAAAGATCAAATGTACAAATTTATTGGGTTAGATTATTCAAGAAATTCAAAGTCGGGGCAAGGCTTAAGCTAAAAATACCTCGTTATCTTTAACGAAAACGGCAACGTCGCTCAGGTGTTTGCCAATACAAGGACCTTGTACGCAATGCCCGTCTTCGATGGTAAACAAGGCGCCATGCATCGCACATTGAATGAGATCTTTTTCCAGATTTAAAAATCGCCCGGGTTGAAAATCCAGCGGCGCAAAAATATGCGGACAGCTGTTTTTATAGACATACACCGCCTTGTTCTTTCGCACCGCGATCAGGCTGGTGGACACGTCGTCAATGTCAGCCACCAAAGCACAACTGTCGCCGTCTGGAATATCATCAAGCTGACATAATAGGGTATGTGTGGACATGTGTTCGCGTTCCTAAGGTTCGGGGAAAACTTGTTTCCATGGACGAATAATCACACTTTCAAATAATCCTGCCTGTGCATATGGGTCATGGTTGGCAAAGTCTTCGGCTTGGGATTTATCATTAAATTCCATAATTAACAGGCTGCCGTTCATGCCGCTTTGGTCGTCGGTTTGGGTTGGCCCGGCGATGAAAACGCGGTCGATGACGCCTTTAATATATTCAAGGTGTTGTTCGCGGTTGGCCGCGCGGATTTGCGAAGAATCGGGTTTGTCGGTGCAATAAATGGCAAACAGCATGGAAATTCCTTTGTGTTTATTCGATATTTAAGGGGCGACGCAATAAACCAGCGATGACGGATTCAAGGTCTGCATTCAGATTTAAGATAGCATCGACCGCCAGGCATATCGGCATGTCGACTTGATGCCGGCGCGCCAATGCGGTGACGGCGGCGGCGGTAAAAACGCCTTCGGTTACTGATTTTCGATCCTTTAGAATGTCCGTTAGGGACCGGCCTTGGCCCAAGGCATAACCCAAAGAAAAATTCCGCGATTGCATGGCATTACACGTTAGGGTCAGATCTCCCAAGCCAGAAAGCCCCATCAAGGTATGTTCGTCAGCCCCAAGAACGGTGCCAAGTCTGGCAATTTCGGCCAACCCTCGGGTGATCAGGGCGGCTCGGGCATTGTCGCCAAGGCCCTTGCCTTCTACGATTCCGCACGCAATGGCAAGGACGTTTTTCACGGCGCCGCCCAATTGAGCACCGGTAATATCGTTGCTGTAATAAGGTCGAAAACATCGACTGCTGAGGGCTTTGCAAAGCTGTTGTCCCAAAGCTTCGTCTTGGCATGCCAAGGTCAAGGCCGTGGGCATGTCCTTGGCGACTTCAATGGCAAACGTAGGCCCAGATAACACTGAAATAGGGGCCACATCGCCCAAAATTTGTTCAACGACTTCGCTGAGCAAGGCAAAGGTTTCTTGTTCAACGCCCTTGGCACATATAATGACCGGCGTACCCGTTTTCCAGTGGGGTTTGGCGGCTTCGCAAATGTTCCGTAAAAATTGTGCCGGGGGGACTAAAATCACCACATCGGCTTGCACGGTTTGGGCAATGTCGGTGGTGGCTTTGATGTGGGAATCCAGCTTAACACCGGGCAGATACATGGCGTTTTCTTGGGTCGAATTGATGGCGTTCGCGACTTCATGTTCGAATGCTTGCAGCGTTACATCCAGCCCCGCACGATTGGCAGCGATGGCCAAAGCCGTGCCCCATGCGCCTGCGCCCAAGATACCAATTGATTTCAAAAGTCCGCTCTCCAAAAGAATTATAAATTAGTTATGCCCCGCCTTGGGGTGGGATTCAAGAAAAGCCTCGGCCTTAAGAAGAAGCCTTAAGCCTTAATGCCTCCACCGACGGCTTTTTTGGCATTTGGGTCTAATGGCCACCGTGGTCGGGGGGCAAAATCAAGGCCATCAACATCGCCCCCTTTAAAGCGTTCAATTCCCGCCCAAGCAATCATGGCACCGTTATCGGTACATAAATGAAGCGGTGGTGAAGCTAAGGCCATGCCTTGTGCGGCGGCGATTTGTTCCAAGCGTTCTCGCAATGCGCCGTTGGCGGCGACACCGCCAGCGATCACCAAGGTGTTGCCGTCCGGGCATATTTTGTGAAAAACCTGAATGCCCTTTTTAGTGCGTTCGCCCATAACATCGGCCACGGCGGCTTGGAACGAAGCCGCCATGTCGTTGATGTCTTGGGGCAACAAATCGCCGGGGGGCAAGGCATCAATTTGACGTTTGACGGCGGCCTTTAATCCGGAAAAAGAAAAATCACAGCCTGGCTTTCCTCTAAGCGGACGGGGTAAGGCAAAACGATTGGCATCGCCAAGTTTTGCCTGAGCTTCAATCGGAGGGCCACCGGGATACCCTAAGCCCAACATTTTGGCTGATTTATCAAAAGCTTCGCCGACGGCATCGTCAATGGTGGTGCCCAGTCGAGTGTAATTTCCAACGCCGTGAACAGCCAACAATTGAGTGTGACCACCGGATGCCAACAACAACAAATACGGAAATTTGACTTTGTGGGTCAGACGCGCGGTCAAGGCATGCCCTTCTAGATGATTGACCGCAATAAACGGCAAATTGTGTGCCATGGCGATGGATTTGGCGGTCATCACGCCAACGATGACACCACCGATCAAGCCCGGCCCGCCGGTGGCGGCGATGGCGCTTAAATCCTTAAAATTCACGCCCGCTTTGTCCATGGCTTCGTTAACCACTTGGTTTATGAATTCAAGGTGGGCACGGGCGGCGACTTCGGGTACGATCCCGCCATAGGGACGATGTTGTTCGATTTGTGTTAAAACCACATCGGACAAAATTTCACCTTGGTCGGTGACGACGGCGGCGGCGGTTTCGTCACAGCTTGTTTCGATCCCTAGAACGATCATGTATAAACCTCTTGTCTCATTGTTTTGGGACTTTACCTTAGGCCCCTGACGAGAGAAACCTGTAATTCTAAACAAAGGCACTTTCTTTTATGACCGTAACAGCTCTTCGCATTGGCACCCGTGGCAGCCCGTTGGCTTTGGCCCAAGCTTATGAAACCCGCGATGATTTAATTGAATCGTTCCCCGAATTGGGCGCACAAGGGGCCATAGAAATTATCGTCATTAAAACCATGGGCGACAAAGTTCAAGACCGGGCCTTGATGGAAATCGGGGGCAAGGGCTTGTTCACCAAAGAAATTGACGAGGCTATGTTGGATGGGGATATCGACATTGCGGTGCATTCGATGAAAGATGTTCCGACCTATTTACCCGACAGCATTCATTTGCCGTGCATGTTAAAAAGACAAGACGTACGCGATGCCTTTATTTCTTTAAAATGCGATTCATTGTGGAAATTGCCCCAAAGCGCCGTGGTCGGCACAGCGTCTTTGCGCCGTCAATCGCAAATTCTAGCGCGTCGTCCGGATTTAAAAGTTGTGACTTTTCGGGGTACCGTGCAAACCCGATTGAAAAAATTAAAAGCCGGTGATGTTGACGGGACAATGCTAGCAGCCGCAGGTCTTAAACGCTTGGATATGGCGCAACACATTAGCGAAACCATGGACAGCGAAGATTTCATTCCCGCCGTAGGTCAAGGGGCTATTGGCATTACGTGCATGGAAAACAATGAACGGATGAATACATACTTGGCGGCCTTAAACCATGCACAAACCTTTGTCCGGGTGGCGGCTGAACGGGCATTTTTGACCGTTTTGGATGGATCGTGCCGCACGCCTATTGCCGCCCATGCGTGGTATGATGGGGACAGTACGTTGCAATTTCATGGGCTTGTTGCAAAACCAGATGGAACTCAGGTGTATGAGGTGCGGCGCCAAGGCCCGGCCAGTTTGACAGCCGCCAACACCATGGGCCGCGACGCTGGGTTGGAACTTAAAGGTCAAATTGGACCTGATTTTTTGGTCACGGCTTCCCTTGAATCTTCGCCCACCACGGCACCCTTGAAATCGTCTTAAATCATGCGCGTGCTTGTGACCCGACCCCAATGCGATGGCGAACGGCTGGTTGACATATTAAGCCAGCGTGGGATTGAAGCGGTCATGGCGCCCTTGTTGACGATTGAATACAAATCGGGTCCTGATTTGAATCTGGCAAATGTTCAAGCGGTTTTGTTGACGTCGGCAAACGGCGTCCGAGCATTTGCCAAACGGTGCGATGATCGCAATGTTTTAGCGCTTTGCGTTGGTGATGCGACTGCTGCGGAAGCAAAACAAGCGGGTTTTGTGGCGGTAAAAAGCGCCGCAGGTGATGTGCAAACTTTGATGAATTTAACGGCCCAAGAACTCGACACCACCAAGGGCGCCTTGTTGCATCCCGCAGGTACCCACGTTGCGGGTGATTTGGGTGAACAATTAATCAAAGCTGGATTTACGTATCAGCGCGAAATTCTTTACAAAGCCGTGCAGGCTGATGCCTTGGCGCCCGATGTGTGCACGATGCTCAAAGCTGGGGATATCGATGGCGTGGTGTTGTATTCGCCGCGCACGGCTAAGACGTTTGCACATATAGTTGACCAATCTGGCTTGGCAAGCGCGCTCAAAAATGTGACCGCGTATTGTTTAAGCGCGCAAGTAGCCGATTGCATTCTTGATTTACATTGGAAAAATGTCAAAATTGCACAACAGCCGGAACAAAATGCGCTGTTGGCTTTGTTGTGAACTTGGCTTTACGGCAAAGACGTGCGCACAATGCATAAATTTTTAATGAAACGTAAGGATGCGACGGGTCCATGACAAATAAAAAACCCACCATTGACGTCACCGCAACCAAGACTGCCGCTCAAACAACGGACAAGTCTGAAAATAAGGCGAACGCATCGACAAAGGCAACGACGGCAAAGACAAAAGCCAACCCCACCACAACGGCAAAAGCTCACGCCAAGACAAAAGCGAAGCCGGCTGAGCCCGACCCATCGCCAGCGCCTCGCCCGGCTTCAAGCGGGGGTGGCGGCCTTTTGGTTTGGCTGTTGGTTTTTTTGATCGTCATGGCTGGGGCGGTTAGCGTGGGTTGGCCTTTTGTAAAACCTTATGTCGGCGATCAGATTCGCACAGTCGTTGAAAATTCAAGGGACCGTCTGGGGTTGACGCCTCGGCCTACCCAAGCGCAAATGCCCAGCAAAATTGAATCCACAGCAACGCCTGAACCTTTGCCAACACCAACGGTAAAAGCACCACCCAGTTCAGACCCAATGTCTAAATCCGCACCCGCCGAATCTGTATCGGCTGGTGTGCTTGCGATCGCCGATACAACACCAAAGGCCGTCGTAACGCCGGCGCCAATGGACCAATTAAAAAACAAAATCAATATATTAGAAAGTCAACTTGCGGCATTGACGTCAACGGTTTCAACGTCTGGAGATGGCCAAGTAGCGTTGGCGGCAACCGACCAATTGGCGCAAACGTTGGCGGGATTAAAAACACAATTAACGGCGTTGAACGACCGCATGGATGGTTTGGAAACGGCCTTAAAAGAAAGCCAATCTGCCCAATCAAAAGCCGCTGGCAAGGCTCAAGCTTTGGTGTTGGCGGCAACCCAATTGCGCGTGCGCTTGATGGGGGATGGGCCGTTTTCGGTTGAATTAACGGCCCTTGAAGGGATCGCCGGAAAGGATACCGCCGTTATGGATGCGGTCAATCGATTGCGTCCCAACGCCGAAATTGGCGTCCCCAGCGAAGCGGCTTTGATGGCACGCTTTTCTGCCGTCGCAATGGATATTAGCCACGCGAATGCCTCTTCCAACGAAGGGGGATGGATCGGCACCGTCAAAAATAGCTTGTCGGGGTTGGTTTCGGTGCGTCGTACTGATCCTAACCAAGTGACAAACCCTGTGGAACGGGCTATCGCGGTCAGTGAAGCCTCTATGAAAATGGGCGACTTAGAAAGCGCGGTCAAAGCGCTAAGCGCGTTGCAAGGGCCTGAAGGCGAAGCGGCAGCGGCGTGGTTGGGCGATGCGCGGGCGCGCGTGGATAGCGAAGCCGCTCTTGAAGCTCTTTACAACCAAGCGCTTGCGGCCATGGCCCAAGTGAGCGGTTCTTAAGGAGTACCCGGCATGTTGCGATTGATTTTTTCTCTGTGTGTGTTGGTTGCCCTAACCTGGAGCGTGGTTTGGGTGACTGACAATCCAGGCCACGTCAGCCTGAATTGGGGTGGATGGCACATTCAAACCAGCGCGGGCGTGATGGTCGGGGCTGTCGCGATCTTGACGGTTTTGGTTGCGTTGGTTTATCGGTTTTGGTTGTTTTTGACGCGAGTCCCCGGACGTATTGGCGGGGCCTTAAAAGAACGCCGTTCACAAAAAGGCTATAAAGCCTTGACCAAGGGTATGGTAGCGGTGGCCGCAGGCGATGCAGAAGAAGCCCAAAGCCAAGTTAAAAAAGCGGACGGGCTTTTGGGCGAGCCGCCGTTGACATTGTTATTAAAGGCCCAAGCGGCACAATTGAATGGTGATGAAGGGGCCGCAGAAACATTTTTTAAGACGATGCTCAAAGATCCGGAAATGGAATTTTTAGGATTGCGAGGGCTGTTGAACCAAGCCATGAAACGAGGCGACGATGTCAAAGCCTTGGAATTGGCGCGCCGTGCCCAAGGCCTGAAACCCAAAAGCGAATGGATGGCAGATGCCTTGTTTGAATTGGAAGCCAAAAATGGGCATTGGCTTGAAGCAAATGCCGCCTTAACGCAGGCCGATAAATTGAAAGCCACGCCCAAAACCCAAAGCCAGCACCGCCAAGCGGTGACACTGTTGGGCCAAAGCTTAAATGCTGAAAAATCCTCAAACATGCGTGATGCTTTGAAACTTGCTCAAAAAGCGGTGTCAAATGATCCCAATTTTACCCCCGCCGTGTTGCGCCTTGCCCAGCTTTATGTGCGTGATGGCAGCGAACGTAAAGCCCGAAATGTCATTGAAAAAGTATGGGCCATAGCCCCTCACCCGGACTTTATTGCCGTGTATTTCGAAGCCTCAAAAGCCAAGGATGCCTTGAAAAAAGTGGCGGCCAGTGAGAAACTTTTGTTGTTAAACCCATCGTCGCCCGATGCCAATATTGCGATAGCAATGGCCACATTGGATGCAAAAATATGGGGCAAGGCACGCACCCATCTGCAAGCGGCCCTAAACCAAGGTCGTTATACCCGCACCGTTTGTACTTTGATGGCGCGCCTAGAAGGCGAAGACCGGGGTGATGAAAAACAAATGCGCGAATGGTTGACCAAGGCGGCATCTGCGGCGGCAGACCCGGCGTGGGTTTGTGAAAAATGTGGGCATGTTGAATCCAATTGGACGCCCCACTGTCCCAAATGCCAATCTTTTGATGCTTTGGGTTGGCAAACGCCTCAAGGTTACGAAGCCTTGGCTTTGGCACAAGACGATGACGTGGTTAAAATCGCGGCCCCCCAAGTCTGAAAACGCGTTGACGGGAAGCCTTTTGGGGATTAAAAGAGCCCGTCTTAAAAAATACCGCGCCGCTTTAGCTCAGCTGGTAGAGCACATCATTCGTAATGATGGGGTCGGGTGTTCAAGTCACCCAAGCGGCACCATCACAACCCCTTGGGAAACCAGGGGGTTGTGTGCCATTTGGGGGACCGGTTTTTCGTGCCCATTTTGACGAATTCGGCCAATATTAAGTCATGCGCGTTTCGAAGGTCGCCTCGCGTGGCATTGCGACGTGCAAGTCCATTCGCGAGATTTCTAAAGAACTTTGCCGCCCAGCTTTCGATAGTCAGCCGTGAGGTCAACCGCAATGGTGGTTATGATCAAGACCATGCCATTACGGCAGAGAACCAAGCTTGGGTGAGAGTCCTAAGACCAAAAACGTGCAAGCTGGCGGGCAACAAATTTTGCACCGCGTGATCTCAAACAAGCTTGCCCTTCATGGGTCACCAAAGCAGATTGCGGGCTGGCTTAAACGAACATATCCAAACAAAAAGCAGTGTCAGGTGTCACACGAAACGATCTATGAAAATCTGTTTATTCAGGCGCGCGGTGTGTTGAAAAAGGAATGGCTACAATATCTGCGTTCAAAACGTACGCTGCGACACGCCAAACATTCTAGCCTGAAACCATCCGGGCTTGAGCCAGATCAAAGAGGCCATATCCTTCCGGGAAAGATCGCAGATGCGATCATGCGAACGCTATAAGTCCCTCACATGGGATCGGGGCAAACCCCATGGCAACGCGGTTCTAACGAGAATCCGAACCAACTGTTCAGACCATATTTCCCCACAGGAATTGACCTGTTCGTGCATTCGTAGGCTCATCTAAACAAAATCACCCAAATGAACTTAGGCTAAGTTGTTTTATTTTACAATTATTGCGGTAAGTATATTTTATACGGACCGCTTGACGGCTGTCTTTAGATGCTGATTCATAAGGGATATAGCCAAGTCGAAAATCGCAAAAAATAGAAATAGATAGCCAAATAAAAATTACAAAAATGAATGGATACAAATTCCCAAAATACGTATTCTGTTATCAGAAATAAACAAAAGGCTCTTGAGTTTTCACACGGAACTTTGAAAAACGAAGTATTTTTTTGTCCATCCTCATCATGAGTTTTGGATCGCTTAAGGGTTGATATATTTTCAAGTCTGAAGAATAAAATATTGCATAATTTATTGATGATCATAGAAAATTTCAATATTTTGGAACGTCAAGTCAATTGTGACGGCAGGGCTGTTATCAATAAAAGACAAGCAATTGTTGCCCTAAAATTAAACCCATGGACCTTTTGGAAGGCGCCGCACCAGATTTTACCGAGTTTATATTTTGGAAGGAACGTATTTCTATTGTGAATCAAGACTAAACAATAAATCAGGACATTCATGGCAACAGATTGATGGAATAAAGTATTTTGATCCTTTGGTACATGCCTACAAATATAGTTTACTTTTTGCCTTAATTTCACACTGAAAAGTTGATTTTATATGGCCAATAACCATGTGTTTGTATAGGGTAAAAAAGTTAATCCATCCAGATGTCCAAGTATAAGGATTTCGTTATGTTTAACACTTTTGTAAAACCGTTATGTCTCTCCGTTTTCCTTACTTTCATTCTAGTAGCATGTTCTGAAGAGCCCCAGACTCCTATGCGGGCCGGAACCAATGTCTGGCCTGGGTATGAGCCCGCATATTTGGCAAAAGACCTTGGATATTATGATAAAAATTTCATTCGATTAAGCCAGTTTCAATCGGCAACTGAAAGCATTCGTGCCTTTAGAAATAGTGCGATTGATGTCGTGGCTTTGACGCTTGACGAAGCGCTTTTGCTCATTCAAGACGGGATTGATGTTCAGATTTTTTTGGTTGCCGATATTTCTGATGGTGGTGATGTCATTATGAGCAAACCAGATTATAATAACATAGCGGAACTGAAGGGCCGTAAAATTGGCGTCGAAAGCAGTGCGTTGGGGGGGTATGTTTTGGCGAGAGCCTTAGATATCCATGGTGTTAAGTTTACAGATGTCGAACAAGTTTATTTGACCGTTGATGAATCAGAACAGGCTTATCTGGCTGGTGATGTTGATGCGGTGGTGACGTTTGAACCTTATCGTTTACGTTTGCTTCGTGCGGGAGCCCACGAGGTGTTTTCTAGCCGCGAAATGCCTAACGAAATTGTTGATGTTTTAGTCGTGCGCAGTGCGTACGCTGCTAAAAACGCTGAAAAAATAAAGCAGTTAACGTCAGGGTGGTTCAAGGCCGTTGACGTGATTAAAAATGACCCTGAACAAGCGGCAAAATTAATCGGCAAGCGGCTGAACCTCAGCCCCAAAGAAGTCATCTCATCTTTCGAAGGCCTTATTCTCCCGGATGCTGCGTTGAGCACGAATTTGTTAACCAAGGGGACACCCATTAGCTTGAATGAAAGCGCTCTGAAACTTGAAAAGGTTTTAGTCAAACTCGGCCTGTTGAAGGCACATGTATCCTTGCAAGGGACATTCACAAATACGTATCTGCAATAATGGCAGAAAGATAAGCAAATGTTTAAGTTAAAATATACGGTTCCACTTTTAGGTCTGATGTTATCAATAGCGATGATTACCTTTCAGTATGTGTCGCTTTCATCAGAATTGGCAAATCGTGAAACGAGGTATGCCATTGAAACGCTACGCAATACGTCAAACACATTGCAAGGTAGCTTAAATGATCATCTCGTTCATAACGATATGGTTGGTGTTAAACAGGCTATTTCAGATGTGAATTTCTTGCCATCTGCACGGCTTGTATACCTTCTTAACGAAAGTGACATCGTTATATCTTCTGGACAGCTTGAATTGGTCGGTTTGAAAGCTGACCGAATTGAACAAGCGATAAGCCCCAAGGTGTTGAGCGAAGTGCGATCTAAAATGACTGGCGAGATCATTACAACAAAATATGACGCCACCTTATTGGCTGTATATCCCGTGTGGATGTCTAGAAAACCCGGTGAATTTCGCCCATCCCGTATTGGTGTGGTTGTCGTCGAATTTGATTTAACGGCGCACTTAGCAAGTCTTCATGCATCTGTTCTCCGCTCAACGAGCAAATCAGCCTTTTTCATTTTAATCTTTATTATTTTGGGCGGAATTGGCATGCGTTTTTTGCTGACCAATCGAGTGTCTAGGATTCTAGAAAGTGCTCAAGAATATATGACCGGAAACCGGAAAGTACGGGTTGGTTTATCGGGTGGCGATGAACTGGCTTCAATTGCAAAAGCTTTTGACGGTGTCGCAGACAGTGTTGAGGCTGCAGAAAGTGAAGTTCTCATCCGCCAAGAAAGTTTAAATGATGCACAACGCATAGCACACCTTGGAAATTGGGAATGGGAAATTGTATCTGGAGAATTATTTTGGTCAGATGAAATTTTTAGAATTTTTGGTTATAAACCAAAAGCTTTTGTTGCGACATACGAAGCCTTCATAAATACCATTCATCCAGATGATAAAGATTTGGTGCAAAGTACCGTTGGTCAAGCCCTAAAAAGTAAATCGGCATATCGAATTGAACACCGTATTGTTCGCCCTAACGGTGAAGAGCGTGTTGTGCTGGAGGTCGGTGAATTAAAACTAGATGAAATGGGTGAGCCCGAAAAAATGACGGGTACAGTTCTTGATATTACTGAAGCCTATGCAGCGGAACAAGAAATTAAAGATCTAAATGCTTCCCTTGAACGTCGAGTTGAGGATCGCACAAAAGCGCTCAGAGAAGAGGTAAAAGAACGCAAAACCGCACAAGATAAATATCAAAAAAGTGAAGATCGTACGCGGCAAATTGTCAATTCAGCCGTTGATGGCATCATCACGATTAATAAACAAGGCATTATTGAAAGCTTTAATACAGCCGCTGAAAAAATATTCGGGTATTCTGTGATCGAAGTGGTTGGCAAAAACGTTTCCATGTTGATGCCACCATCAATTGCCGAACATCACGATGGTTATCTTTTAAATTACGAAAAGACCCACACGCCACATATCATCGGCATTACCCGGGAAGTTCAAGGTCAGAAAAAGGACGGATCAACGTTCCATATGGAATTATCGGTCAGTGAATTTACCTTTGGCCATGATCAAACATTTGTTGGAATCGTAAGAGACATTACAAAACGTAAAGAAGCTGAAAGCCAATTAAAAGCAACCCTAGAACAACTTCGAAACACCCAAGAAGGTTTGGTCGAAGCTGAAAAAATGGCCTCATTAGGTGGCTTGGTCGCGGGCGTTGCCCATGAAATCAACACACCTGTGGGTGTTGGTTTAACCGCCGCTACACATCTTCAAGAACAGACGAGTGAGCTGTCTTTAATTTTTGAAAATGGGCAGATGAAGAAGTCAGACTTGCAATCTTTTATGAATACAGCCGCAGATTCGACCAAAATTGTTGAAGCTAATCTGCATCGAGCATCTGATCTTATTAAAAGTTTTAAACAGGTTGCCGTGGATCAAACCAGCGAAGAAACCCGCATGATCAATGTACTTGAATATGTTGATGAAGTTTTGCAAAGCCTGCGTCCAAAGCTCAAACAATCTCAACATGAAATTAGCGTCTTGGGTGACCGTAATATTGTCATTAACACGTCCCCCGGGCCACTTTCTCAGATCATAACAAACTTGGTCATGAATTCTGTCATCCATGCTTACGATGAAGGCGAAGTTGGTCATCTCAGCATTGAAGTGAAGCAAAACAAAAACACTGTCTCTCTTCAATACAGTGATGATGGGAAAGGCATGAATGCTGAGGTCAGGTCAAAAATTTTCGACCCGTTTTTCACCACAAAGCGTGGGTCAGGCGGCAGCGGTCTTGGTATGCACATTCTTTACAATCAAATTACCCAAACTCTTGGGGGTAACGTGAAATGCCAAAGCAAGCTGGGACAAGGCACCACTTTTGTAATTAAGATTCCAATTCAATCAGATGAACCCGTGTTGGGAGAAGTGCAATGAGCACAACAACCATAGACGACGACGAATTATTATTTGCTGATGAGACTGGCAATACCAAAGAGCCTTCCAGCGCCGCAAAATGGAAAGTGATGTTGGTTGACGATGAGCCCGCCATTCATGAAGTCACTAAAATGACTCTTGGGGATTTCTCATTTGATAATCGCGGACTTGAATTTATAAGCGTGATGAGTGGGGCCGAGGCCCAACAGGCTATTGTTGATCATCCCGATACGGCCTTAATGTTGCTAGATGTCGTGATGGAAACGGATTATGCCGGGCTGGAGGTTGCCAAATTTGTGCGTGAAAAAACCAACAATAAATCCGTACGCATCGTTTTGCGCACAGGGCAACCCGGTCAGGCTCCTGAAAAACAAGTCATCACGGAATATGACATTAATGATTACAAAGAAAAGACCGAACTGACCGCTTCAAAATTATTTACACTGATGTATGCGTCGTTGCGTTCGTATCGCGATATCATTGCGTTAGAAGCCAATAAAAAAGGGCTGAAACAAGTCATTAAAGCTTCTAGCAATATATTTGAACAGCAGAATCTTCAAAACTTTACCCAAGGCGTGCTTGAACAAATTACGTCTCTTTTACACCTAGAAAGCACCGCAGCGTATTTTAAGGCCGATGGCCTAGCCGCAGAACACGAAGGTGACGATTTCAATATCATTGCTGGCATCGGTGCTTTTAAAGGTCTTGCGGGCAATCAAGCTTCAAACCACTTAACACCTGAAATCATTCATGATTTGCACAAAGCCATCAAGGACGGAACGAATCATTACGAAGGTGATCGTTTCACCGGTTTTTTTAAAAGCTCTCGTGGAACCGAGAATTTGCTTCATCTCAGTGGGTTGGGGAAAATGAGCGAATTGGACTGTAACTTGATGGAAGTTTTTGCCAAAAATGTTGGTATCGCTTATGAAAATATTGAACTTCATGAGGACTTAGAAGAAACCCAGCGCGAGATTGTTTACAGGTTGGGCGAAGCCGTTGAAACAAGATCCAAAGAAACAGGTAATCATGTTAAACGGGTTGCAGAAATTTCAAAACTTCTGGCCTTGGGTTATGGCTTAAACGATGATGAAGCCGAAATTATTCGGTTGGCGTCCCCCATGCATGATTTGGGGAAAATAGGCATCCCCGATGCGATCTTGAATAAGGCGGGGCGTCATACACCTGAAGAATTTGAAGTCATGAAAACGCATGCCATACTTGGTTATGAAATGCTTAAAAGTTCAAACCGGCGTATCTTAAAAGCCGGAGCCATCATCGCGCGAGACCACCATGAAAAATGGGCTGGCGGTGGATACCCCCACAATATCAAGGGCAAAGACATTCATGTTTATGGGCGCATTACGGCCGTCGCGGATGTATTTGATGCCTTGGGCTCTAATCGTTGTTACAAGAAAGCTTGGGATACGAACAAAATTGTGGACTTGTTTAACGAAGAACGTGGACAACAATTCGAACCACAGCTTGTTGATGGATTAATGAACAACTTAGATCAAGTCCTCGCTATTCGAGATAAATTTGCTGATTAAGCTTTCGTCACAGGGCGCGCACCTGGGAACGGGCGTCTTGTGAACGGGCGTCTTGTGAACGGGCGTCTTGTGAACGGGCTATGTGTGTATATACCTTGAACAAATCAAAACAGCTTGCCTATGCATCCCTACAACGATCAATAGAATACAGTGAAGCCAGCCCGAGCTAGATTGACAAGATTGTCCGTAATGCTTGAAACCGTCGGCATAATATGGCTGGCCGCTAATGGAAAATTGAAGGTGACGTTATCGTTATCGGCAAAAACTTTCTTGGCTTTTAGCGACCTTTATAGGCCTTGTTACACTTTACAAAAATATACACCGCACCGACGTTTACAAAGCTGACCTCATTTTGAGATACGCAATCAAATCTTAAAATGAACTTTCAATCATCAAGCCATGAATGATTATAATTTTCTCGTTGGTACAAATATTATTATTAGGCAGGAAGATACACGACCCGGATCAGCACCATTTGCAAAATTAACACGGCTTAGTCACGAATTTGCGGTTGGGCTAGTTGTTGACCGTGCCAATTTCGACGATGCAAGTTGTGATATCCGTTGTCGATTGTCCACGTTCTTTCGGTTCACTCGGTTTTGACACGGCCATTGTGCTTTTTTCATGGTTTTCTTGATTATTTAACAAAGACTTCTCCTGAGCATCGAGATTTGATACAAATAAATCATGATGGATGAGCCTTGAGATGAGGCAGATGTCATTAAGGCAATGCGTTTTTAAACTTGAAGAGTATATTTTATGGTCAAAAAGTGCCTTTTTCCTGTTGCCGGTTATGGAACCCGTTTTCTGCCCGCGACCAAAGCCCAACCAAAAGAAATGTTACCAATCCTCACCAAACCGCTTATTCAGTATGGAGTCGAGGAGGCCGCCGAGGCGGGGATGAGGAACATTTCGTTTGTCACCGGCCGCAACAAGCGGGCCATCGAAGACCATTTTGACATTACCTATGAACTTGAAGACCAAATTCGGGGCACCATTCGCGAAAACCGCCTTGAATCCATTCGAGGCCTGATCAATGAATGCACTTATGCATATACACGCCAAATTCGCATGGCCGGATTGGGCGATGCGATCCTTTGCGCGCAGACCATTATTGGCAATGAACCTTTTGGGGTGATTTTAGCCGATGATTTATGCGTTGGTGATGATGGCATTATGTCTCAAATGATCAAAGTTTTTGAACAGTATCAGTGTAGCGTGATTGCGGTTGAGGAAATCCCCCATGAAGATGTGAGCAAATATGGCATCATCAGCGGCACCAAGCTTGACGACCAGATTACCCAAGTGGAAACCCTGGTGGAAAAGCCCTCTCCAGATCAAGCGCCATCCAACTTGGCCATAATCGGGCGTTATATTTTGACTCCGGATATATTTGATATATTGCGCAATACAGAACCGGGAGCCGGAGGCGAAGTACAGATTACAGACGCCTTGCAAACCCAAGCCCGCAACGGTGGAAAAGTGATCGCTTATAAATTTAAAGGGCGACGTTTTGATTGTGGCAGCATTGAGGGTTTCGTCGATGCAACAAACTTCTTTTTTCAGCGCTTGAAAGAAAACGAATGAAAAGGGTGTTTTTTTGCGTTATTGCACACCAATAACAGGCACATACACTTATTATTTTTGTGGATTTTTCAACCACATAGGTTATTTATAGTCTCCCACACGGCCCTTTTGGCGATCATTTGTAGTAAATGAAAGCCCCTAAAGGACAATTGCCTAAGACAGTTGCCTTGATTTGTGGCTACGATGGGGCAAAGAGGACAAAACACACGCTTTCTGTGTACGTATTTTGAGAAAGTGCCGTGAAAATGCAATGCGATTATGAAAATATATAAAAAATCCAAAGCTTTACTTATTGTTGTTGTTCTCACCTTGGTGGGAATGACAAGCTTTGAATTCGTCAAAATGGCCCTTGTGCCCTACATTGGGATTTGGCAATCGCATGGTTTGACGATTGTTTTTTCTTTAGTCATTGGGTTGTTTTGTGGCTCGGTTCTATATGACCAATTTAGGCAAATTTATAACAAGCAACTTGAAACCGCAGACAATCTTCGTCAAAACAAAGAACAATTTAGGCAAAGTCAAATTTATGCGAATATAGGTACGTGGGAATGGAATTTTCAAACGGATGAATTGTTTTGGTCGGAACAAGTTGCCCCGTTGCTTGGTTATGAAACGGGCAAATTGGAAGTCACCTATGATAATTTTTTAGGTGCCATTCACCCAGATGATTTGGAAAAAGTAACCACGGCAGTCCAAGGTTGTATCAAGGGCACATCGGAATACAATATTGACCATCGCGTCGTTTGGCCCGATGGCACCGTACGTTGGCTGCACGAAAAAGGCGGTGTGGTTCGCGATGAAGGCGGCTCAGCCTTGAAAATGCTGAGTGTGATCTTTGATATTACGGACCGCAAAGGTATTGAAAAATCGCTGATTGAAAGTGAACATAATTTGGGCGAAGCTCAACGCATCGCCAAATTGGGAAGCTGGGCACAAAATCTGACCACGGGAGAAACCATTTGGTCCGATGAACGGTACAGAATTTTTGGGTTTGAACCGGGGGAAATCGTTGCCAGCGAGAAAAATTTTCAAAATTCCATTTATCCGGATGATTTTGATCCGGTCATAGCGAAAATTGCCGCAGCGACAAAGGCTCGTCAGCCATATGAAATGGAATGTCGAATTGTTCGCCCCGATGGGGAACTGGCTTATGTGGAAATTCGCGGTGAATTTTCGCAGGTGACCACGAATGCGGATGAATGGGTAAACGGTACCGTTTTGGACATTACCGAACGCAAAGCTTCGGAAAAAATGTTGCACAAATTATCTCGTGCCCTAGACCAAAGCCCCAGTGCTGTTTTTATCACGGATGTTCAGGGCGCCATTGAATATGTAAATCCGAAATTTACAGAATTATCGGGTTATCCAAGCGCAGAAGTGATTGGAGAAAATCCACGCATTTTAAAATCGTTACATACGCCCCCCGAACTTTATGGAGAAATGTGGAAAGCCATTACTAAAGGTAATGAATGGCGGGGTGAATTAAAAGACCGCCGCAAAAATGGGACGCATTTTTGGGCCTATGTGACCATTTCTCCGGTCAAAGATGACGGTGGAAAAATCACCCATTACGTTGCCACGCACGATGATATTAGCCAGCGCAAAGATTCTGAATTTGCGGTTAAAATTGCGCTGAAACAAGCCGATATCGCAAACCGCGCAAAAACTGAATTATTGGCGAACATGAGCCATGAATTACGCACTCCCTTAAACGCAATTATTGGCTTTTCAAGCACCATTCAGGCTGAAATTTTTGGCCCAATTGGATGTGAAAAATACAAAGATTATATAGGTGATATTGCCGATTCCGGTCAGCATTTATTAGAATTGATCAATGACATATTGGATGTTTCTGCCATTGAGGCTGGTAAACTAGAACTTCATAAAGAAATTTTGGACTTGGATGATTTGGCAAAGTCTGCGGTGCAGTTGGTCAAACATCGGGCGAAAGAAGGAGAAGTGAATCTGAGCATATCCGTGCCTTCAGATATTGCTAACCTTTATGCCGACGAACGTCGCATGAAACAAATTATTATCAATTTGATGACAAATGCCGTCAAATTCACTCAGCCAGGCGGCCAGGTTTCCTTAATGTTTTCAGATCAAGACAACGAACAGATTGTGATTTCCATTATAGATACGGGAATTGGTATGGATGAAACCGAATTGGTCAAAGCCATGACACAATTTGGACAAGTCGGACGGGGCAGCGTTGCTGAACACGAAGGCACAGGCTTAGGCTTGCCCTTAACCAAGGGATTGGTTGAGCTTCATGGCGGCGTCCTTACTATCCAAAGCGCAAAAGGCGAAGGCACGACGGTTAAGGTAACCATCCCCAAACACAAAAACGCCCTAAATTGAATGCGGTTGATTCATAAAAGATGCTATAATTGGCCTGAAAATACCAACGGGAATAAAAATTGACATGCCCAATAATTTAAATGCTTGTTGTTTTAAAGCTTTGCAATTGCTAGATCGGTTTGTTTGCATTTGTGAAAACGGAAAAATTACCTGGATCAATGACAAAGGATTACAGTTATTGAGGGCGCCAAACTCCGATAGCGTGCTTAACGTTGAAATAGCTAATTTTGTGACGGATGATTTTCTTGAATTGTTCGAAGATGGTTTAGGCTTGCTGAGCGCTGAAAAAATTGGCATTCCCATTAAATTATTGTCCTCCGTCGGAGACGTCATTGACGTCCATTGTCAGGTGCAAGAATTTCCCGGCAATGGCAACACAGAGCGGTATTTTGTGGAATGCCAAGACGTGTCTGATTTGTTGAGAGCGGCGCAAGAGATACGGTCTCGGGAATTACGCATGAATGCGATTTTCAAGGCCGTTGATCAAGCCGTCATCACCATTGATGAATTTGGCATGATCAAGGCGGTTAATGATGTGGCGGTGAAAATATTTGGTTATGAACGCATTCAAATGATAGGCCAAAACGTCAATATGTTGATGCCGGAACCGCACAGGTCCAGCCATGATGAATATTTAAACCGCTATCATGCGACGGGGCATAGCTCGGTCATTGATGATGTCCGTCAATTGGAAGCCGTTCGAAAAAATGGCGAAATATTTCCCATCGAGTTGACAGTTACAAAGGTTGCGGAAAATACTGGCAGGGGAGTCTTTATAGGCAGTATTCGTGACATCACAATTTTAAAAGCCCGAGAAGACCGTATTCGTTCTTTAGCCTTAAACGATAACCTGACGGGATTACCCAATCGAGCCTCGTTTAATGACAAGATCGAAAAAGCCGTAAAACGGGCGCTACGTTCTCAAGGCCGCGTGGCTTTGATGTTCATTGATTTGGATAAATTTAAACCCATTAATGATGAAATAGGCCACGATGCCGGAGATATGGTTTTAAAAACGGTTGCGGACCGGTTGAAATCTCAAATTCGTGACACCGATATGGTGGCACGCCTTGGCGGCGATGAATTTGTGGTGGTTCTTGAGGGGGTTAATAACACTCAAGATGTTGCCAAAGTGGCACAGAAAATAATTACGGAAGTCTCCAAACCTATCGAAGTCAACGACACAACGTGTAGCGTTGGCGCTAGCATCGGCATTAGTATTTTTCCGACGAATGCGAAAACCATTCCTGAATTATTACATGTCGCTGACAAAGCGATGTACAAGGTCAAAGAAGCGGGCCGAAATAATTTCTCATTTGTTTGATTAATCGGAACATAAATGCCCAAAGCCCTTGAAATTCTATCGGCGATGCCCCCAGCGGGCGCGTTTTATGAAAAATATTGGAATCAGAAACCTTTTGTGGTGCGAGGGGCCATCAGCGATTCAGACCTTGAAAATTTGATTTCAGCGGATGAATTAGCAGGCTTGGCGATGGAACAAGCGCCGCAATCTAGAATGGTGAAAACGCCCACCATCCAACATGATTGGAAGTGTTGCTTTGGGCCGTTCAAAAAACAAGACTTCACACAAGCAGGCGATACCCATTGGACGTTGTTAGTGCAAAATGTGGAACAATTTCACCCCCCAACGGCAACGTTGCTTAGGCATTTTAATTTTTCGCCTAGGTGGTTGATGGATGACATTATGGTTAGCTATTCCGAACCGGGCGGAACGGTTGGGGCTCATATTGATAATTATCATGTTTTTTTGGTCCAAGGCCAGGGCAAACGCCAGTGGTGTATCGGACAACAGCCCCTATTGGAAGAAAATTATATCCAAGGTCTAGACTTTAAAATTTTGCAAACTGACAGTGTTGGGGACGATGTTATTTTAACAACGGGTGATGTTTTGTATTTGCCGCCTAGGTTTGCTCATCAAGGCACGACTTTGGAAAGCGCCTTAACCTTTTCAGTCGGTTTCTTAGGCCCAAAATTATCAGAATTGTTGAGCGGTTATGGTCAATATTTATCCCAATTTGAAGATATTGACCCCCGTTATGTCGGGGCACAGTTGGTGCCCAAAAGTAGCCAATTTTACATTCATCAAAACGATGTGAACGCGATCCGGGAAAACATCAACACGGCTGTGATGTCAAAAACGTTTTCTCGGTGGTTGGTCGAATTTATGACGGAAAATTCCCATGACGATTTTGGTGTTTATGAACAACGCGAACGGCCAATGGATGTGAAAAATTTGCAAACACGGCTCGAATCTGGGGGCGTTTTGATCAAACCGGAATATGTAAAATTTGCCCTGACCGATGCTGGTGAACAATCCTTTTGTTTGGGGTTTGATGGTCACAGTTTTATTCTTGATGAAAATAGCCGGCTTGTTGTTGAAGCTTTGATGACGGAAACCCCTTTTTGTGGAAATCAAAAGGCAGCGATTGCCCAGCCAAACAGTGTCATAGATTTGCTATGCCAGCTTTATAATCATCAAGCTTTGGAATTTGCGGAATAAACGTAAGGAAACACAACATGTCAAAGTGTCCATGTGGATCAAAGCAATCTTTCTCAACATGCTGCGAAGTGATATTGCAAGGGGCTCCGCCCGAAACGGCCGAAGCTTTGATGCGGGCAAGGTATACGGCGTTGACCGTGGGTGACATTAAATTCTTAAGCGATACGCTGTCGGATGATATTCGCGCCGGATTTGATGAAATCGAAACGCAAAAAACATCTAAAAATGCGCAGTGGAAAGCCTTGGACATTCGCGAAATCATTGATGGCGGTGTTCATGATGAAACGGGAAGTATTGAATATGTTGCTAGGTTCCGGCTTGATGGCCAATCACGGATACACCATGAACGATCTAAATTTGCTCGGGAAAACGGACGGTGGTTGTGTGTCGGGGGCCAAGTGAACCCCAAAAGTTCCCCCCGTCAAACGGTGCAAGTGGGCCGCAATGATCCGTGTCTTTGTGGGTCAGGCAAAAAATATAAAAAATGTTGTGGGGGTTAATGGAACATCGTTTTGATTGTACGGCGTGTGGAAAATGTTGTTACGGAGTGTTGCCGTTAACGTTACGTGATGCTGTTTTACATATAGGGCGGTTCCCGTTGGCAATGATGTGGACCACGGTCCGCCAAGGAGCAAAATCATTTGCTTTGACGCAACGCCTGGGGCTTACGGTAACTTTGGGAAAGCAAAAAAAAATTGCCGTGCAAATAACGCCGATTTCGTATCTTCCGGCCACCATGGCTTGCCCTGAATTGACGGCAAACAGGCAATGCGGCATTCATCATAACAAGCCAATAAGATGTCGGACGATGCCGTTTTACGCTTACCGAAACGAACAAGATCAAGCAGATTTAATGATCCCCAGAAAGGGTTGGGAGTGTGACGTATCGAACCAGGCTCCGGTGGTCTATAAGCAAAAAAAAATCGTCAACATTGATAATTTTTCAGCAGAACGCCAAGCCCTAGTAGAACAAACACCAATCCTTAGAGCGTATGCTAAAACCCTTTTGGAAAATGCTCCAAATGTTCAAGGTGCAATAGAGATCGCAAACCGAAAAAAGCAAGGAGGCCACGTTATTTTGAATTTCTCGGCGATCGTGTCACGCATACCGGACCTTGATATGGCCACATTTGCACGCCACCAAGAACCCGTGCTGCGCGCCCATGCCCAAAAAACACAAAAGCTTGCGGGGGCTGATGATTTCCACCGTTACTTTGCAGATAACGTCCAAGCCATGCAACGGTATTTGGATCGCACATAATGATTTAAGGCCTGAAAATATGAATATCCACGCCTCCTTTCTAAAGCCTATTGCTTGTTTTGCTGTGTTGGGTTTTATGGCCTGATGGCGGTCGGTCGTCATCACCAAGCCCACCATTTGGCGTTGGCACGTGGTCAAAATGTTCACTGAAACTATACTAACAACAAATATAATACTTTTAAAATTATTCATATTTTTGAATATTATATATAAAAAGAACGAAGATCTGTAAGATTACTTGGAAGCGATTAAGCACAGAACGTCATTTTTTAAGGCACACCTTGAATTATTTTATCGCCCCGTGATTAATATTTAGGACGATAGCGTTCTTATTTATCGCGTGATTCCCCGGTTAACATGAGAAAATGGAACTATAAAAACCGGGGCTAAGCAAATTTTGGCGCAGGAAGGTGACCCGTTGATACCGCGACCCGAAGGCCTGTGTTTTGAAAGCCGGGGCATGGATGACCCGTTATTTGGCGATTGGCTATCAGCCATTGGTCCTCGCACAACGCGCAGCGCCTTGAAACCCTAAATAAAAATCAACGCTTAATTAATCGCTGTGTTGATGGTGTTGAACATGTTACTGACGCCGGAACCAAGGTTGGTTATGCCTGTCAACACGGCAATGGAAACCAACGCCGCGATAATGGCGTATTCAATTGCCGTAGCCCCTCGATCAGCCCCCATAAAATTTTGGACTTGGGTGAATAGGCCTATAAAAACCCACATCGGAAACGTCCTATTTATTTTTGTTCGGTTAGAAAGAGTGTAACGCGTTTTGTTTGTGCTGACCAGAAAATGAACGTATCGTCTGCGAAGCGATACTAAATTTTACAGATCAAATACAGTTACCACATCAAAATAGATGTTTAATCGCAAACCCTTTGACGGTCGCCTTTGTGCTTTTAGGGAATCATTTTCATGGTTAACAAACCTTAAAATTCCACAACCTCGTTTTTCTGTTGTGAAAGGGCAATGTTGAATTGCCAAAGCGGTGCGAACGCCCGTACGGTTGTGTATATTTTTGATCAAGCGCACCCTCAAGCCCTTGGCGTATATCTCATGGATTATGTTCGTGTGTTGCAAAAGAATAAAATAATATATATTTCAAATACTTATAAATTATTCTGAAAACGAAATGATTATTTTTTAGGAGACGTCACAGCGTCACGCTTAACCCTAGTTACAGACAAAAGGCAAGGGTGACTTGGAAAATCTATAAAATAGGTTTGTCATGAAAGCTTCGTCCAGTCTTCATTTGGTCTTTTTTCCATGGTTAACGAAATATAAAATTTCTATGCGCAAAATATTTGATGATGATTCAAAAGAAGAGTTAGATTTGGCGGTAAAAAATAAACATAACCCCGAAAAGGGTTGCCAAACCTGTGATGAAGGGTGCGCCGAGATGATAAAGAAATGGCGTTCGTTGTGGAACAGGATGTATTGGAAATCAACCACGCCATAAAAACAACATTCGCAGTTAATGGAACAAAAAATCGTTCATATCCATTGTGAAATATTAAAAACCGTTGATAAATACGCTTGAAAAAGGTCGTTTCTTGGCAATTGTTAAGCAAATAGGGTATTTACGGTCATTATCCTAATGATTACTTAATGAGTTTTTATTGTTATATATCAGTATATTGCAACATTTCAGGCCTTTAATTCACGGCACTATCCATGGTGAACCTATGAAATGGGTGTAAAAGTTAACAAAATAACCACAAAAAACAACTTTTGCAGTTGACGAGCCTAAAATTGATCGTAAACTTGTTGCCATATGGTGATCGCTTGCCATTACCCTTGGCCGAAAGGCTGTCAAATAAACGGAAACCAACGGATGCCTGAGGCTAAAGCCAAACCCGCACAAAAACATTCCTATACCGTGCCTTGTTCCTCTGAATTTAGGGACACTGTTTTACAGTTGGCACAACAAAAAAAATGTAATGTTGCCGATCTAGCCCGTTCCGTTGTTTTGGTGGTGCCAATCCTGACCATAGATTCATATGCCGATCCCGGTGGCCCGAAACCAGGCGACCGAGAAACCGTGACGTTAAAATCCGGAACCTCTAAAGGTAAACTTTGGCGCAGAAAACCGCGCCTACAGGTCCGCATGGGCCAAGGTTTTGGCATCGAAACCATTCGCAAAGCCTTGAATCTTGCGCTGGCTATTGATCATGGGTTGATGAGCGTTGATGTGGAATCTGAACAACATAAAAAGCAAAACGTGCAAAAACAACATGCGCAAGAAACCTTGCTTCGCGAAGTCGACGTATCGTTACGGAAATCACACGATGATCATGAACGTCTGCAAAAGGTGGTTAAAAGCTTATACTTTGAACCCCTTGTCGATGGAGTTCATACGCATGAACAAGCTTTGTATGTGATGGGCTTTGAGCCGGGTCATGACCCCGATAGCAGAGCCTTGCGTCAACGTTTTCGACGTTTAGCGACGGTATATCATCCTGACGGGAAAAATGGCTGTCACCAACGGATGAGCCAATTAAACGCGGCGATGGAACTTTTGCGCTAAAGCGAATACAGGTAGGCTCACGTTTTCACGAGCAACCAGCTACCGCTTGAAATCTCACGCCACCCTCCCGCGCCTAATGGCCTCGTTATTTAGTCCCAGCTTGAAAGGCGATAGGTTCGGTGCTGCGCGTGGCTTTCATAACGATAGCATTTAACGGTGGCTTCTTTGATCGACCAGTTCATGCTTTCGACGTGTCCGTTGGTCATGGGGTTGTTATTTTTGTCTTGGGATGTTCAATCTTATGGTCAGCACAACCGCGATCACAGATGGGCCTAAAAGCGTGCATTTGATTAGCCTGATTTGAAAATTGTGTGGATATGATAGGCAATCTTCATGGGGCAGAGGCGTATGTTTACAAAGCAAAACGATGATTGATTATTTTGGTTGTGAGCGCCGTTGAAAAGATGACCCTTGGCCCCTATCCAAACACCTTTCCCAAAGGTTCTGTTCTTCCACATCCTCAAGGGCTTTGGATGTCGTGGCGCGCGGGCGTGCGTAATACCTGTCCCATAAGTCGTTCTGAGAGGATTGGTCTGTATACTATGAACCCTGAACGAAAGCCCCCGCCGGGCCTAAAAAAAGACCGCCAGGTCTGTATCCGGGCGGTCTTTTGTTCGAAGAATAGATAAGCTTCATACGTACGTTTTACGGAACATGAAGCCTTTGGGGTCTGTGTTTAGCGACGTTCGCCGAACAACCGTAACAACATGATAAACAGGTTGATAAAATCTAAGTATAACGTCAACGCGCCCATGACGGCTTTCTTGGTGGCGACTTCATGGCCATCGGCTTCATAATACATGAGTTTAATTTTTTGTGTGTCATAGGCGGTAAGGCCAACAAAGATACCCACGCCGGCAATGGAAATGACCCAATGCAACATGGGGCTCGCTAGAAAGATGTTGACCACAGAAGCAATGATTAAGCCGATCAAACCCATTATCAAGAATGAACCAATTCCAGTCAAATCACGCTTGGTGGTGTATCCATAAAGGCTCATTCCGGCAAAGGTGCCTGCGGTGATGAAAAACACGCGCGTGATGGATGCGCCCGTATATAAAAAGAAGATGTAAGACAGCGATAATCCCATCAACGCCGAATAAAACCAAAATACCCCTTGAGTCGCGCTGGCGCTCAGCTTGTTGATGCCAAAGCTCATCAATAATACAAGCCCGATGGGGGCCAAGGTTACGATCCATCCAAGCCCGGTCATACCCACGACATATTTGCCATCAAATACATATAGCAATTGTGCCAAAGGCGCATAATTGGCAGCAATGACTGCAAAAATGCCCGTTAGGGTCAGGCCGGACGCCATATAATTATAGACTTTGAGCATATAAGCCCGAAGGCCAATGTCAGTGCTTCCCGCTTGGGTTTGGCTACCTGTGCGCAAAACGGAATGTTCGTCAGAATTGAAGGCCATCGTCGGTGGCTCCCTTAATGGTTAAGTTTGTTGCTATACATAATATGTCAGCATTTTCGCGCAAATCAAGGGCGCCCCGCGAAGAAAGTTTATTATTCGTTGCTCAAATGCTTTGACGATTTTTCACCCAAGGCGCGCCAAGTTCCTAAAAAACCGATCAAAGTGGTGAATAAAGCGGCGCTTAATATAGTCATGATCACTTGATTGGGTAAAAACACCCAATTCATGGCCATAATATGCTTGATCACCGCCCATGAAATAAAGGTTCCGACCAAAGCCCCGACGATTCCGGTAAAGAGACCCAAAAGCCCGAATTCCCATAAAAAAGCGGTTATAATTTGACGCCGCGTAGCCCCCAAAACTTTAAAAACGACAGAATCATAAACCCGTTGAGCCCGCGCTGTAGCGATGGTTCCTGCTAACACAATAATTCCCGCAATAACGGTCAAGCTGGCGGTGGCGGTGACGGCGGCTCCGACACCTTTGATAATTTTACCAGCAGCGACCAAGGCATCTTTGACCCGTATGGTGGATATGTTGGCGAACATTTTCGCGATGCTGTTTTCAATACGGGGTTCCGCCACAGCATCTGCTTTTATCGCGGCAATGTGCGTTTGCGGTGCCTGTTCCAATGTGCCGGGGGCAAAAATAATGGCAAAATCAAAACGCAAGGTGCGCCAATCAATACGCCGAAGCGAGCCGATGGTGGCCGTAATATCACGACCCAATACATTTAAGGTTAAGGTATCACCAACACCCACCCCAAAGCCATCCGCAACGCGGGCGTCAAAGGAAATTAAAGGTGGCCCTTGATAGTTTTCATTCCACCATTTACCGGCAACAATTTCGGTGCCTTTGGCGGGGGATTTAGCATACGTCAATGCGCGATCGCCATTAACAGCCCATTTGACGTTAGGCTTAATATCAACTTGATCGACCGGCACGCCATTGATTTTAACAATACGTCCGCGCATAGACGGCATTCTCATTAAGTCATGGGCTCCGGGTATAGCCTTTAAAGCCTTGTCAAAAGCAGTAACTTGGTCAGGTTGAATATCAATAAAAAAGAAAGCGGGAGCTTGCTCGGGAATGGTTTCTTCGACTTGTCTTGAAATGTTGCCTTGAATCAAAGCCACCGCAATCAGCACAGATAAGCCCACGCCCATGGCCAAAACAATGCTTGGGGTGGATGTGCCGGGGCGATAAAGGTTGGCCAACACCAGCCTAAAAATGGCATTTTGGGGACGAGGCACGCGTTGGGCAAATTGCATGATAGCAACGGCTCCAAGGCGTAATAAAACCACCGTAACCAGCGACACAACAACAAACCAATAGGCAAAATTGCGTTCTTGGGACCAAAAAATGACCAACGCCCCCAGACTTAAGACACCGGAAAAAATAAATCCGATATAAATCCACCGTGGCCATAGGGATAAGGGCATAACATTGGTGCGAAAAAGATTTCCAGCAGGTGTTTCACGGGCTTGGGCCAACGGCCACAGTACAAAAGTTGCCGATGTCAGCATTCCAAACACAGCGGCCTTTAACAAGGCCAAGGGATAAATGCCGGCGATGGGGGCAATAGGCAATTGGTTATGGACCAAGGCCACCCCTAAAAACGGTAATAAGGCGCCCATAACGATACCGACCATTATGCCGATAAAGCTGAGAATAAGGATTTGCAAAAAATAAGCGTTAAACACCAATCCGCCGGGGGCACCAATGCATTTTAAGGTCGCAATGGTCGATGTTTTGCTTTGTAAATAGCTGCGTGTTGCGCCCAACACGCCAATGCCACCAACCAACAAGGCGGTCAAACCTGCAAAAGTTAAAAACAAGCTTAACCGACGAACAAAGCGTTGTAAGCCGGGCGCTGCCTTGTCTGGTCCGCGCACGCGCCAGCCCGCTTCTGGGAAGTGTTGGCCAAGGTTTTTGATGAAGTCGCTGGCGGTTGTTTTGGTGGGCAACAAAATACGTTCATAATACCGAATTTGACTGCCAAGCTGAATTAACTTTGTATGGGGCAAAGCTTGGGCTGACACCATGAAACGTGGTCCGAAATTTAAAACCGAAGCTACGCGGTCAGGTTCCTTTATAAGAATGGCCCGGATTTGAAAAAAAGCTTCTCCGACGCGAACCCGATCACCAACTTTGATATTTAATTTTGCTAACAGCCCTTGTTCAACCACGGCACCCCAAGCCCCATCCTTAAAGACCAAGCGGTCCTGCAAAGGCCCACTTGGCAACATGGTCACGGTTCCAACCAAAGGGTAATGCTGGTCGATGCCCTTTAATTCAACCAAGGCACGATTGTTGGGCGTCTGGGCCATAGCTTTCATTTCGGTGACGGAGGAAACTTTTGAAGCGCGGCTCTTGAGAAGGTTGAGTTGTTCGCCTTCGATGGGACGATGTTGCATACGCACGCTGACATCGCCGCCTAATAAAAACCGAGCATCCGCGAGCAAGCCTTGGGTTACGGCCCGGCTTAAAGAGCCGACGGCGGCAATGGCACCAACCCCCAAAGCCAGACAAATCAAAAATACGCGAAAGCCTTTGATTCCCGAACGTAATTCACATTTAGCGATACGCCAGGCGAGGGAAAAGTTATTCATGCGGTCAGCTCATCGCTGATAATATGACCATCAGACATATTTAAAAGGCGCTCGCACCGTTGTGCCAAGGCCGGGGCATGGGTGATCAACAATAAAGTTGTGCCTTTGCGGCTATGCAAATCAAACAATAAATCCATAATATGATCGCCGGTTTTACCGTCCAGATTGCCTGTGGGCTCGTCGGCCAATAACAAGGTCGGTTCGGTCACGAACGCGCGGGCCAAAGCAACACGTTGTTGTTCTCCGCCTGATAATTGGCCTGGATAATGTTCTATTCTGTGGTCTAAGCCAACGGCTTTTAATTGATCACGCGCCGCGTCAAAGGCATGTGATTTTCCCGCAAATTCAAGCGGTAAAGCAACATTTTCTAACGCTGTCATGGTCGGTACCAAATGAAAATTCTGAAACACAATGCCTGTGTGTTGACGACGAAACAAGGCCAAGGCATCTTCGTTGGCCTGGGTGATATTTTGTCCGGCGACAGTGATGGACCCAGACGTTGCCCGTTCCAGTCCTGAAACGATCATTAACAAAGACGTCTTTCCTGACCCGCTTGGGCCAACCAAGCCAACCGTTTCTCCTCGATTGATGGTCAAGTTAATGCCGCGCAAAATATCGACCTGTCCGGCATCGCTGTCTAAGGACAAATGCAAATTTTCAAGTTCAATAGCACCAGTTTGGTTTGCTTTGGTCATAAAAGGCCCTAATCTGTTCTTGGCGGCGGTAAAGTGGGTGTAAAGGGATATGGCTATATGAAGCTTATTGTCAATATACAGGCGGTCATGGGCATAATTATGTTCAGCTTTTTTATGGCTATGGTTCCTGCGGCCGAGGCCAAAGACGCCGTCAAAGTATTAGCCTTTGGGGACAGCCTCAGCGCGGGGTACGGTTTGCCAAAGAAAGATGCCTTTCCGTATCAATTGGAATTAGCCTTAAAAGCCCAAGACCAATCCATTTCTGTGGTGAATGGCGGTGTGTCCGGGGATACAACGGCGGGCGGGCGTTCGCGGCTGGATTGGCTGTTAAGCCCTGACATAGACGTCGTGGTGATAGAATTGGGAGCCAATGATGGGTTGCGAGGATTGGACCCAGCCCTAACCCGGCAAAATTTAGATTGGATTTTGACCCGTCTTAAAGAAAAAAGAAAAACCATCATTTTATCGGGCATGATGGCCCCACCCAATTTGGGCGCGGATTACGGTTCAAAATTCAACGCCATATACCCAGATCTTGCCAAGCGGCACAATATCACGTTGGATCCATTTTTTTTACAAGACGTCGCGGCCATTGCTGAACTTAACCAAAAAGATGGCATTCACCCGAATGCTAAGGGGGTAAAAATCATCGCTCACAGATTGGCCGGGGTTGTTATAACGGTGTTGGCACAAAAAAACTCACGCCCAAGGGAGTGAGTTTTAATGTGGTGTTCTTAAAGTTAAGGGGGGGGGGAAACTTTAAGTTCACAGGGGAGACTTATTATTGAAACATTGATGTCTCTTTATGTTGATGTATTTATAGGACATCAAGCTTGAATGAATTCTGAAGATGGTATTCAGAATACGTTCATGTCCGAAGCACAGCCTAAAAGCCAAATTTGCGCAATGCGCTTTCAAGGTCGCGAACGTAAGTCTCACCAAACAAGCGTACATGCACCAACAAGGGATACAAATTGTACAAATCCCGGCGTTGTTCAAAAAAGCCGGGACGTATTGGCCGTATTTCGTGGTAACGTTTGAAAAAGGCCTCACCAAAGGTGTTAAAAAGGGTCGTGAAAGCCAATTCGACCTCGGCATCGGCAAAATATATGGCCGGGTCGATAAAACCGGAAATACGTCTTTTGGCGCTCAACACATTCCCACCCCACAAATCACCATGGACGAGCGCAGGTTTTGCCGGTTCGACAAGCCAGCGCTCTAAATTCTGACATAATTTTTGCAGGCGATCCCAAACCTTGGGCGGCAATTTGTGAGCCTTTAAAGCGTTTTGGCCCATGTATAAAAGACGTTGATTTGTAAAAAAATCAATCCAGCTTGTTGTCCACGGGTTAGGCTGGTCCAGTCCCCCAATGACCGTATTGTTAGCAAAACCAAAACCTTTGTCGGTGCTGATCGTGTGCAAATGCGCCACAAGTTCGGCCGCGTGGGTTTGTTCACAAACCCCTAACCCGCCATCATTAGGCAAAAAATCCATCAGCAACAAATGATTGTCGACAAAGTGAACGTGGGGAATGGGCAATTGCGTGTTTTGGCGTAAATAAATCAACATTTGACCCTCAATACGCAAACCACCCTCAAGTGGCGAAACACAGTTGATGGAGCCTGTGTTTGAAACTTTGGCGACTAAATTTTGGCCATTGCCAAGACAGACCTTGAAGACATCGCCAACACATCCACCGCTGAGACGGGAAATATGATCAGGGGCACTGCCCATCAAATTTTGAATGCGTTGAGAAAGTTTGTCCATAAAAGCTTAGAGATGTTTGGCTTGAATGTCGGCCAGTAAACCTTGGGCGGCCTGTTCGATCATGTCATAGACCGAATCAAATCCACCTTCGTAATAAGGGTCAGGCACATCGGTGAGGCCGACATCCGGGGCAAAGCTTAAAAATAAAGATAGCTTTGTTTCTAAGCCATCGGGACAGATGCTTAACAAATGGCTGTGATTTTCGCTGTCCATGGCCAAGACATAATCAAAATTTTTGAAATCAATGGTTTTTGCTTGTCGCCCACGCAGGTGGCTTATGTCATTGCCACGGCGTTTGGCTTCTGCTTGGGCCCGGCTGTCTGGGGCTGACCCGATATGATAGGCGTGCGTGCCGGCGCTATCTATTTCAATGTGGTGCTCTATTTTATGGGCTTTGACTAACCCGCGAAAAACGCCTTCGGCGGTGGGCGATCTGCAAATATTTCCTAAGCATACAAAGAGAACGCGAATCACAACAATTTCCTTTATTTTGTATAAACGTGATCAATGCCGTTAAATTCAGCCAGCTTGTTCACGCGGATGGTGGTGCGGATGCGGGTGGTGTAATCTGACCCGATTTCTGAATATGCCCGTAAAAAAGGCACCAAATCAAGACCGTTCACTTTTTTTCCGTTGGCCCGCAATTGAGCACGACGAGCACGCAATGCCCGATAGGCCGGGTGGGTGTTCAAGGCGAACATAAAAGAACGAATACTGGCCACCGTGCTGGGGAAGCTTTTCACGACAAATCCCGATGCCCGTTTGGGCGACATGCCAGGGGTTTTTAAGTTGTAGGACCGTTCGCCAAAATAAGCGTGCCCTTTTTGTGCGAACCGTGACGTTCCCCAACCGGATTCAAGGGCTGCTTGGGCAAGGGCAAGGGATATTGGAATGGCGTCAACGCGGCTTAATAATTGCGCGCGTTTGGTATCGGTTTTTAAGCCATATGCATGGGTCAAAGCATGGTAACGGAGCGAGCCGGGGCGGGCTGTTTTTGCCACGGCCCTTTGACCAATGATACGTTCATTTTGTTCGGCGATTAACGGCAAAAATTTTGCTATGAATAAAGCCTTGCGATCTTTGACCTGTTTGACTTTGGGCAAAACCGTCCAATTTGATTTTGGGTCATAATATACGATTTTGGTGGCCCGCGCTTCTTTCACGACCTGTTTGGCATGCTTGATCATCTGGCCAATGTCGGGTGTTGGGGGAAAGGCATGTGACCAAAATAAAAGGCTGCCTATAATAGCAAAAACGGCAAGGGAAAATCCAATTAAAAGCTTCATCTTCATGGATAGGTATGCCTTTGAATAATTCCGTTTTGCCTCATCATAAATATAAGCCCCAAATGTGTAAAATACGAATGTTGTTTCTTTTTAAAGCGAACAAGCCCTTCTGCCGATGCCTAAGATGAAGAGGGGCAAAAAAGGCTGAATTCCAACGGGTTTTACTTGCTTAAAAAATAAAATCAGTTAAAGTTCCTTAAATATAAAGTGATTCGTACGGTGCAATTTAAAATAAAATTATTCTTGTTTAGGCATTAAATGTTTGATTCTGAATTAAAAAACCGCCTTATTTTAGATAACCCTTGGTGGTCCACCGGGGCAGTTGAAATTCCAGTGCAAAGATTAGCGCGCCGGGCCTTTGTTCTTCCGTTTTTAGAACGGGTACGTACAGGTGGCGGTGTTGCGGTTGTTTTGACGGGGCCGGGTCACGTTGGCAAGTCGGTTTTGGTCAAACAAGCGATATCATTTATGCTGGCTGACAAGATTGATCCCAAATTTATCATTTATATTCGTTTGGATAATCCGGCTTTTTCAAATATGGACTTATCCAAGCTGTTAGAGCAGGCTTTTTCTGTGGCTGGAGCGCCAGAAGATGGGCGTGATACCTTTGTTTTTTTGGATGACATTCACAACGTCCCCGATTGGGAAGTGGCGCTAGATACGGTGGCTCGAGCCAAGCCCGATTGTCGTATTTCGGCCGTTTCAGCGTTGATGCCATCTGATGAATTGACCAAAATCAGCCTTGATAAACCGAAAAAGAGCGATGCCCCCAAAGTCGGGCCTTTTGTGCAAACAATTTTGCCGCCCGTGTTGTTTGCGGAATACCTGCATATTTTACGTATTCGTGAAAAATTATTTGATGGTTATGGCAAGCTTGAAAACCTTGAAGGTTTGAACGCCGCGTTTGTCGAATACGTGAATTCAGGTGGTTTTCCCGAAGTCGCTTTTTCGGCAGGCCAACAAGTCAACAATGTGGATGTGGTGTCAAAGATTATCCATCGTGATTTAGCGGGTTTGTGTGGCATTGCCGACCACCGAGAAGTGTCCAAGTTGATGACACGCTTGGCTTTGGAATCGGGGCTTGAAACCAGCATCGAAAATTTATCCAAAGATATGAATGTGGCGAAAAATACACTCCGTAAATATTTGGAATTTTTGGAATCTGCGTATCTCATAAAACGTATTTGGCGCATTGATGGGAACGGCAAGCGCTTTCAAAGACAAACCCGGTTCAAGGTCTATTTGACGTCTCCGTCCATGCGTGCAGGACTTACCGGTCCAGCCGCCGCAGGCGATGATGCTATGGCAAGACTGGCGGAAACCGCTGTGCTTTCGCAATTTATGCATTCACCCATTTTTCAGCGTTTGTTTTATGCCTTTTGGAAAAAGGGCCGCAAGCACAAACATGTTTCCTTGGTGGAAATGCCCCTCGAAGGCTTAACCCCCGTCAAATGCATCGAATTGGATTGGACCAACTTAGCGATCGCAAGGCCTCATGACGTCTTGGCCGATATGCTTGAATTTTTGGATGAAAATAAACCGACAACGCCGTCTAAAATTCTTACTCGCAATATGTCAGGAAAACGCTTTGTCGGCGATCATGAAATTGGCTTTATGCCGGTTGCTGTGTGGGGCTATGCAGTCGGTCAAGTGTTGTTGACCGGATCGGCTAATCCCTCCGCTTAATTTTCAGCCGCAAAAACAATACTGTACAGACGACGCTGTACTGACAAAGACCGAGCGCCATACTTTGTCGCCCGGTCTTTTTCGGTATAAGCTAGGCCGAAGCCGCCACGTCCAGAGCTTGTTTAAGGTCGGCCAGAATATCGTCGATATGTTCAATGCCAATAGATAGCCTTACGTACCCTTCGCTGACCCCGCTGGCCAATTGTTCTTCGGCGCTGAGTTGAGAATGCGTTGTGGTGGCGGGATGAATGGCCAAAGACCGCGCATCGCCAATATTGGCAACATGATAAAACATTTTTAAGGCTTCGATAAAAGCTTTGCCGGCAACCATGCCACCTTTGTGTTCAAAGCCAACCAATCCGCTGTAGCCCCCTTTCAAAAATGTATCAGCCCGATGCCTAGCATCGCCTTGTTGCAGACCAGGATAGGTGACGACATTGATATCTGGGTGGTTTGATAAAAATTCAGCAACCTTAGTGGCATTTGAACAATGTTCGCGCATACGTAATGGCAATGTTTCCATGCCTTGTATGATTTGAAAGGCATTAAAGGGGCTAAGCGCCGCCCCAAGGTCACGTAATAATGTCGTGCGGGCTTTGATAATATATGCAACCGGACCAATAGCCTTAACCGCATCGACCCACACGGCGCCATGATAACTTGGGTCAGGGGTGTTTAGGGCTGGCTGACGTTCTGCGCCGGCGCCTTCCCAATCGAAGGTACCGCCATCAACCAAGAGACCGCCGATCGACGTTCCGTGCCCGCCAATGTATTTGGTGCAGGAATAAACAACAATGGCGGCGCCATGTTCTAGGGGTTTGCACAAAGTTGGCGCTGCGGTGTTATCCATGATCAAAGGAATGCCAAAGGATTTTCCGATATCGGCGACTTCTTTGATGGGAAATACGCAAAGTTTCGGGTTGGGTAAGGTTTCAGCGTAATACGCGCGGGTCCTGTCATCGGTTGCAGCCCGGAAACTTTCTGGATCGGTTGGGTCAACAAAGCGAACTTCAATGCCTTGATCTTTCAAGGTGTTGGCAAATAAGTTCCAAGTGCCACCATACAAATCCGTAGAACTGACAATATTATCGCCTGCTTTGGCAAGGTTTTGCACGGCTATCGCAGAAGCGGCTTGGCCAGAAGCAAGGGCGAGCCCAGCTACGCCGCCTTCAAGCGCCGCCACACGTTTTTCCAACACATCGTTCGTGGGGTTCATGATACGGGTATAAATATTACCGAGTTCGGACAAGGCAAATAAATTTGCGGCATGGTCGGTGCTGTTAAATTGGTATGATGTTGTTTGGTGTATGGGGACGGCAACCGAGCCCGTGGTTGGGTCTGCGCGCCAACCGGCATGTAAAACCAAAGTTTGTGGGTTTGTGCTGTCTGACATGGTTCGTTCCCTTTTTAGATATAAAAAATAAAGCTGGCGAAAGCGCAAAATTTATCGATTAGCGCTTGTTCAATCTTATGGTCGTAAGGATCAAGACACGTTTTATGAATTTTTATCTGGCTCAATCCGTAAAGTTATTTTTTCCCAAGACGCAACCGCAAGGCATTCAATTTGATGAATCCTTGGGCATCGCGTTGGTCATATACGGTGTCTTCTTCAAAGGTCACCATGTCTTCGTCGTACAGACTGAATGGCGATTTGCGGCCTGTGATGATAACGTTACCTTTATAAAGTTTCAGGCGAACCGTACCCGTTACGCGTTCACACGCCTTATCAATAGCGGCCTGTAACATCTCACGTTCGGGCGCAAACCAAAAACCATTATAGACCAGTTCCGCATATTTTGGCATCAATTCATCTTTGGTATGGCACGCGCCACGATCCAAGGTCAGGCTTTCCATGGCACGGCGGGCCTGGAACAACACGGTTCCACCGGGGGTTTCGTATACGCCCCGCGATTTCATGCCAACAAAGCGATTTTCGACAATATCTATGGCGCCGATGCCATTGGCCCCGCCCAAATCATTGAGCTTAGCCAGCAATGTTGCCGGAGACATGGTTTCGCCATTGATCGCCACGGGGTCGCCCTTTTCAAAATCAATGGTCATTTCGGTGGGATGATCAGGCGCAGCCATGGGTGTTACCATGCGGGTCAAAATCAAATCGTAATCGGGTTCAACCCACGGGTCTTCAAGGATTTTGCCTTCTGAAGAAATATGCAAAAGGTTTGCATCTTGGCTGAAAGGGGATTCTCCACGTTTGTCGGTGGGAATGGGAATTTGGTGCCTTTGGGCATATTCAATCAGCTTGGTACGGCTGTTTAAGTCCCACTCACGCCAAGGGGCAATAATTTTGATCGAAGGATTACAGGCATAATAGCCAAGTTCGAAGCGAATTTGGTCATTGCCTTTGCCCGTTGCCCCGTGGGATACGGCATCGGCGCCGACTTCGCGCGCGATTTCAATTTGCCGTTTGGCAATTAATGGCCGTGCGATTGAGGTGCCCAATAAATAGGTGCCTTCGTACAAGGCATTGGCGCGAAACATGGGAAATACATAATCGCGGACGAATTCTTCGCGAAGATCTTCAACAAAAATGTCCTTAATGCCCATCATTTCGGCTTTGGCGCGCGCTGGCTCTAGCTCTTCGCCCTGACCCAGATCGGCCGTAAATGTGACGACTTCACAGCCGTAAGTTTCTTGAAGCCAGCGCAGTATGATGGAGGTATCCAAACCGCCACTGTACGCGAGGACGACTTTTTTGATATCGCTTGCCATAGGTTTGATTCCTTAGAAGATTTTGCCCAAGGGCCAAGGCCCTGAAGTTGTCGAGAGTATAGGGCAATTGTTTAGGCGATCAACCACTGTTCTAAGGTCGTTGAAAGGTTTTCAAATTTTTGAAACCCAGTTGTCAGCACCTGCGTATGACCTTGATCAATTAAGATCACAGTCGGAAAGCCAGAAACGCCAAATTGCGGGGCAAATGAAAATTCAGTCTGGGTGACATCAGTGACATGCGAGGTCTTAAAATGTTCATCAAATAAATCAACATCAATGTTACACGACTGGGCACAATCCCGAAGCACGTTGGTTTTGGTGATGTTTTGGCCCGTGGCATAAAAAGCGTGTTGCAAGGTTTCAAACATTTGCAAAGTCGCCAAAGGATTTATGCCCCGTACGGTGATCAGCGCGCGGCATGCGGGTTCCGTATTGTAAATAAATTGGTCATCGTCAAATCTTGAAAAATGAAAAGGTTGGTGGGTGCGCTGAGCAACATTTTGCCAATGTTGGCGCACGTAATTTCTAAGATTTTGGTCCCATGCGGTCACAGCATCGGTGCGAAGCCCACCCATAAAAAGGTGAACTTCGGCGCGCTCTTGGACGTGCTGCACGATGCGTGAAAATTGCGGCGCAAAACCCCAGCACCAAGAACACATGGGGTCGCCAAAATATAAGACCCGCTTGGTATCGGTGTCTGTACCTTTTAAAATTGGCGCCAAAGAGAAATTAATATCGGTGTTCATGGTCCATCACATAAAAATATCCTCTCCCAGATTGGATTAAGGGGCATTAGCCCAATCATAGGAGAGGACGGCGGGGAGGTCCAATTTACGCTATGTAAATTAGGCAGAAGGTTCCCACGCTGTTGAGGCAAAGGCATCATCAAGGGGTGTCTTTGCAATATGGTTCATGTAATTGCTGATGGTTTTGGTGGCAACACCCAGCAAAATTTCTAAAATCTGGGCTTGGCTATGACCAGCGGCCAAAAAATCGCGAACATCGTCGTTTGACACAAAGCCCCGCGTTTTGACGACTTTGGTTGCAAAATCAACAATAGCGGCCAATTTAGAGTCTAAAATAGGCGCCCCGTCCCGCACAGCGGAAATGACTTCATCGTCAAGACCGGCCATTTTGGCAGCAAGACTGTGCGCAGCAACGCAATACGTACATCGGTTCTCACGGCTGACAGCCAGCAAAATAAGTTGTTGTTCCGCCGGGCTAAAATCCGTTTCAGTTAACAAACCATAACTTGTGGCATACCCTTTAAGCGTTGCCGGCGATTGGGCCATAACTGCGGCTAAATTTGGCACAAAACCAAATTTTTCTTGATAACCGTTTAAAATATTTTGGGCTTCTTGTGGCGCAGAATCGACGGAATGAATTTTAAATGTGGTCATGTCATCACCTTTTTGAATGATTGTTCAAAAATAAATTACAAAGAAAAATATGTTTCGTCAATGGTGTGCAAACGATTTAAGTGTTAGGGGTGTTTTAGGGATTTCAGGGTTTGTTCTGCAATATCGCGTAAGGCCTCTGCACAGGCTTCGGTGCGAGCCATGACATTAAGGCCTTGAGCCGCCGACAAAAGAAAGCGAGCGATTTTTAAGGGATCGTCTTGGCATTGAATATCCCCTCTTTTTTGGCCGCGACCAATGAGCTTAGCAAAAAGGGCCTCTAGTTCAGCAAGGGATTGGCATACCCAATCGGTCATTTGTTCGGAACAGCCATAAAATCCAGCGGCGGTATTGGTCAACAGACAACCCTTGTGATCACGGTCGTTTTCGAACCGCACGATTAAGGCTTCAAAAAAATCTTGGAACAACACATATACGTCATCATCAGGGCTTGCCGATGATAAAATGTGACTGGGAGAATGACGGCGGTACACGTTCATGACTTCGGCAAAAAGTTCTGCTTTATCGCCAAACGAATTGTAAAGGCTTCCGCGATTAAGGCCCGTCGCATCCACTAAATCCTGGATCGAAGCGCCCGCATAGCCTTTTTGCCAAAACACGTTCATGGCGTTGTCGAGGACTTGCGTGCGATCAAAGGCTTGAGGGCGACCCATGGCTGACTGGCTCCTGTTTTAAGCTATATTTTAATCATACTTAAGAACATCAAAAAGGCAAATACACACCAACGCTAAGCCAATAATTCTTGATTTTCAACGATTTTGGACGCCATGCGGGCCTTTGCTTTTTTGTTTTCGCTGGCTGATTTTAATTGTCCACAGGCCGCCATGATATCCCGTCCTCGAGGTTTTCGGATGGGCGCGGAAAATCCTTCGGCGTTCAAAATTGCAGAAAATTTGCGCACTGCCGCATTTGGCGAACATTGATAATCAGTTCCGGGCCATGGGTTAAACGGTATTAAATTAAATTTGGCGGGAATTTTGTATTTTTTCATTAACCGCACTAAATTCAAAGCATCGGTTTCCCGATCATTTAAATCCTTAATCATGACGTATTCCATCGTGATGCGGCGCGAATTTCTGGCCCCAGGATAGGCGGCGCAAGCTGTGAGCAATTGATCGAGGGGGTATTTTTTATTAAGGGGCACTAATACATCACGTAATTCATCGTGGGCGGCGTGCAGGCTGATGGCTAAGTCAACACCAATTTCAAGTCCAGCGCGTTCAATCATTGGCACAACACCCGATGTGGAAAGGGTAATGCGGCGGCACGAAATGGCAATGCCTTCGCTGTCCATAATCATGTGCAAGGCATTTTTGACATTGTCGAAATTCATCAACGGTTCGCCCATACCCATCATGACGATATTTTTTAAAATCCGCCCGTCAACGCCGGCGGGCCATTCGTTCATTTGATCGCGCGCCACCATGACTTGGCCGATAATTTCAGCGGTGGTCAAGTTACGCACCAAACGTTGCGTGCCCGTATTGCAAAAATCACAATTCAAGGTACACCCCACTTGGGATGACACACACAGCGCGCCGCGATCCTTTTCAGGAATCATTACCGTTTCAATTTCGTTGCCGTCTTCAAGGCGTAATAACCATTTGCGCGAGCCATCCTTGCTGGTTAAGGCTTCGACAATTTCGGGACGTCCGACATAAAATTGGTCCACCAATTTCGCCCGTAAAGGTTTGCCCAAATTGGTCATGTCGGCAAAATTTGTCAGGCCACGGTGATACATCCAATGCCACAATTGCTTGGCTCGAAAAGGTTTTTCACCGATCAAAGCCAAGGTTTCAGTCAATTGGTCGCGGGTCAAGCCGATTAAATTGGTGCGTTGTTGTGTCATGATGGCCCTGATATAGGGATTTTTGCCAGAATGCGCAAAGAAAACTATTTGATTTTACAGGCAGCATTGGCTTCCAGAATGGCGGCGGTAAAGCCTTTTAGCGAAAACACATCTGTGGTGTGGGTGCCGCGTGATGAAATACCCTTGATAATCATGGAATTACCTTGACGCATGGCTTTGATCAAAATTTGATCATGCGCGCTGTCTCGCGTCCATGCATGTTCGCCCTTGGTAAATAATTTGAAATTCGATTTGCCATCAATCACGACGCTGACTTCGGAACTTTTCTTAAAGCCATATCCCGCTTGAAAGCTAAATTCGCCGATGCGGTTTTCAAAGGGACGATGGGCAATAACGGCAAAAATAGGGCCACGAGACTTGTATTTACCAATGGATTTTTTAGGCTTGCTGGAAATAATACAAGCTGGTTTACCTTGCTCAGATTCTAAAAAAGATAGCCACGCGCCATGATCGCCAATGACCTTGGCTTGAGCAACATTTGCCATGCCAACCAAAAAGACAGAACCGATAAAAAACGTACTGAGTGCTTTCATAAATTAACCCTAGTCATTATCGCATCCTAGCTGTTGTACCCATCCGGATCAAAACCTTGGCCAACAGGCGGCGTTTGGCGAAACGATTCTGCGGATCTTAGAACCGGGCCACCATGTTGGTGTTCTGCCACATTTTGGGTGGGTCCGCCGGCTCTGACCGGACGTTCGGCAAACTTTCCCATGGACAGACTTCGATCATACATTATTAAAGCCGCAGCCATAGAAACATTTAAACAAAATTCGGTGGGAATTTTAACCACAAAATCACATTTTTTGACCATTTCGGGGGAAAGCGACCCCCGTTCGGGGCCTAAAATATACGCACAACGGCTGGGATGACGAAAACTTGGCAAAACAATCGCATCATCGGTTAATTCGACACCAACTAAACGGCAATCATTGGGCAATATCATATCGGGTAATTTAGGAAAATCGTAAAACGGTAAATGTTCCAAAGCATTTGATGTATCGGCTAAACCACCTTGACGACGGGCATAAACCGCATCGACGGTAAAAGCAAAGCTGGCACCAAAGGCATGGGCGGTGCGAAAAATCGCACCCGCGTTCATGGATTTGCTGATGCCTTCAACACCAACTCCAAAATATCCTCTCATCACACGCCTTCCTATTATATTTTATGACAAAATGCCAAAACCAACGAGATCATGCAAGAGCCACCTGAAAGGAACGCAAAATTAACTTGCCCCAAGCGCGTCGTAAATTTACGCTAGTAAACATATGACCCCTTTTAGATTGATTGATATCCTTTCCCATGACTGAACCCACCTGTCGTTTTGATTGGACCTTGACCGAAGTCCAAGATTTATTTGCAAAGCCCTTTATGGAATTGCTGTACATGGCCCATGGCGTTCATCGCCAAAGCTTTCCAGACCATGACATTCAATTCAGCTCGTTGATGTCGATTAAAACCGGAGGCTGTCCCGAAGATTGCGGCTATTGTCCGCAAAGTTCTCATCACGGCACGGATTTGGAAAAAGAACGGCTGGTCGAATTACAGCACGTTTTGGACCAAGCCCGCGCGGCTAAGGGTCGTGGTGCCACCCGGTTTTGCATGGGGGCGGCGTGGAAAAACCCCAATGCCCGCGATTTCCCACTGGTTTTAGACATGATTCGAGGCGTCAAAGCCATGAACCTTGAATGTTGCGTGACCTTGGGGTCGTTGGATGAACAACAAGCCCGCGACTTACAAGAAGCCGGGTTGGATTATTACAATCATAACCTAGACACATCGCGCGAACATTATGAAAACATCATCACCACACGAAAGTTCCAAGATCGCTTAGATACCCTTGAAAAAGTCAGAGATGCCGGCATTAACGTGTGTTGCGGCGGAATCTTGGGTCTTGGCGAAGGCGAAAAAGACCGTGCAAATTTATTGATGGAATTGGCCAACATGCCATCACATCCCGACAGCGTGCCAATCAATTTATTGGTTAAAATCAAAGGCACACCGTTGGAAAATGCTGAAAACATAGATCCGTTTATTTTTGTACGCACCGTGGCCGTGGCCCGTATTATGATGCCAAAATCGTATGTGCGATTGTCAGCCGGGCGCGAAAGCATGGATGATGCGACCCAAGCCTTGTGCTTTTTTGCGGGGGCGAATTCAGTCTTTTTTGGTGAAAAATTGTTAACGACACCGGGCGTTCAAGCCGAACATGATTTGGACTTGCTTGCGCGCCTTGACCTGAAACCGCAATCGCTTAAAGAAACCCCAATCAAGGATGCGCCCCGTGGCGAACCCGTTTCAAGACAAGCTAAATCAGCTCTCAAGGCTTCATAAACGAAGAGCTCTGATTCCTATACAGGGTATTGATTTCAGCTCGAATGATTATTTGGCACTGGCAAGCCATGTGGGCATTCGACAAAGCCTTGTGGATGCGTTGCAAGGCGAAATTTTGCTTGGCGCAGGCGGGTCGCGTTTGTTGCGTGGTAACCACATTCAACATGAAAATCTAGAAACCTTTGCGGCAGATTATTTTGGGGCTGAGGCTTGCCTATTTATGTCCACCGGTTATCTGGCTAACCTTGCCATATTTACAAGTCTGCCAACCCGAACGGATGCAATTGTGTTCGATGAATACAGTCATGCCAGTACAAAAGAAGGCATCCACGCCGCCACTTCTAAGTCGTACAAATTTGCTCACAACGACATGATGTCATGCGAAGATGCGCTTAAACGCGCGCGAAAAAACGGCGCGAAAACGGTGTGGATTGCGGTCGAAAGCGTCTATTCCATGGATGGGGATATGTGCCCTTTGGACCAAATCATGGACATCGCCAACCGTCATGACGCTTTTGTCATCGTTGACGAAGCTCATGCCACGGGTATTCATGGCCCAGAAGGTCGAGGCCTAAGCGCGGCCTTTGAAGGCCAAGAAAACTTGCTGGCCTTACACACCTGTGGCAAGGCGTTGGGCCAATCTGGGGCCTTGGTCACAATGTCGTCTGTGCTAAAAGATTACATGGTCAATTGCGCTCGCAGTTTTATTTATACCACCGCGCCAAGCCCCTTAGCGGCGGTGGCCGTACACCAAGCTTTGACGGTGGTGAGAGACGAACCAGAACGCCGCCGGGCCTTAGAAGATTTAAGTGTATATACACGCAATAAAATAGAACCGTTGTTTGACATGAACACCAGCACATCGCAAATTATTCCGTTGCTGGTGGGCAAAGACGGTGATGCTTTTGCTTTGGCGCAAAAGCTTCAATACCAAGGTTTTGACATTAGGGCCATTCGCACCCCGACAGTGCCCAACAACACCGCTCGGTTGCGTTTGAGTGTGACCTTAAATGTGTCTTCCAATGACGTTGATGGCTTGGCCCAAGCCCTTGAGCAAGCTCTTGAAAGGATGCAAACATGACAGGTCTGATCATCACCGGCACCGATACCGACATTGGTAAAACGGTGGTTGCCTCGATGCTGACATTAGCGTTGAATGGATGCTATTTCAAACCCATACAATGCGGCATAGAACCCGAAACGGACGTCGATACGGTCAAGCGATTGACGGGCTTGGGCGATGATCGCGTGTTGCCAACGCCAATTGTTTTAAGCCAACCTCGATCGCCACACTTGGCTGCTGAACTGGATAACGTCACCATTGACGTGGATCAATTGGCACCGCCAAGTGGTTCTTTAATTGTCGAAGGGGCTGGTGGCTTGATGGTGCCGATTGATCGACACACATTGTATATTGACGTGTTTGCGCGATGGCAAAAACCCGTGGTGTTGGTGGCCAAAAGCGAACTTGGAACGTTGAATCATACCTTGCTGTCCTTAGAGGCTCTCGCGGCCCGCAACATCAAAGTTTTGGGCGTTGTATTGGTCGGGGATGACAATCCTGATAATGCTAAAACCATTGCTGAAATGGGCCATGCCAATATTTTGGGTCGGGTACCAAAATTACCTCAAATAAACCCAGTCGTTTTGCTTAAAGTTTTTGCAGACCATTTCAAGCCGTCAGATTTTGGAGGTTTTTCATGAATCCGTCTGCTATTTGGCATCCTTTTACTCAGCACGCTTTGACGCCTGAAATGACCAATATCGACCGTGCCCAAGGGGCTTATCTGTATACTTTGGAAAACCGCGAAATCATTGATGCCATTTCATCATGGTGGGTGGTGACCCATGGTCATTGTTTTGCCCCGTTGGTCGAGGCGGCCAAAGAACAGGTGTCTAAGTTAGACCAAGTGATATTTGCCGGGCACACGCACGAGCCTGCGGAACAACTGGCATCTGCATTAATGGACTTAACGCCCAAAGGCTTGGACAAGGTTTTCTTTTCCGACAGCGGTTCCACAGCCGTCGAAGTCGCCCTTAAAATGGCATTGGGGTATTGGCATCATATGGGCGAGGGCAAGCGTCAACGCATTGTGGTGATGGAACACAGCTATCATGGGGATACCATCGGCACCATGTCGGTGGGGGAACGGGGGGTATTTAATCAAGCCTATGCCCCGTTATTATATGACGTAGAAACGATCCCTTTCCCAACGGCTGGGGCTGAACACCTGACCGTTCAAGCGTTGGAAAGCTTAACCGTTCAACATCCCGGCGAAATTGCGGCATTGATTGTTGAACCTATGGTGTTGGGTGCGGGCGGCATGAAAATGTATGAAGCCAGCGTTTTAAAGGCCTTGAAAACCGTATGCGAAGCCCATGATGTGGTGTTTATCGCCGATGAAGTCATGACCGGCTGGGGCCGCACGGGAACCTTATTTGCCTGTGAACACGCTGATATTGTGCCCGATATCTTGTGTACATCCAAGGGCTTGACCGGGGGTCTTTTGCCTTTGGCGGCAACGTTATGTGGACAGAAATTTTTTGATGCCCATTACAGCCCGGACCGTTCGAAAATGTTTTTTCATTCCAGCTCGTACACGGCCAACCCCATTGCGTGTGCGGTGGCTTGTGCCAATGTTCAAATTTGGGCGGACCCATGCGTGTTAGGCAACGTTCAAAATTTGGTGAAGGCCCAAGCCCAACACCTTAGCCAAATAAAAAGCCATCAGCGTTATGAAAACATTCGCCAATGCGGTACGATTACGGCTCTTGATGTGAAGGTTGGGGACCAAGGCTATATGTCAGACATTGCGCCAAAACTGTATAATTATTTCCAAGGTATGGATGTTTTGTTGCGCCCCCTTGGTAACACGGTCTATATCCTACCTCCGTACTGTTTGACCGAAAATGATTTGGATAAAATCTATCATGCCGTTTCACAAGCACCCGACATACTTGGACTTTGAAAATCAAAACCAACCGTTTTCTGATCGCCTAGAATCGTGTATGGCGCGAATCATGCTGGATACATCTGTGCATGCTCGATTTTTAAATACATTGTCAATGATGGAACACATGGGCAGCCGACGTATTATGATGACCCAAAGCAACGCCGGGTTGGAACAAGACACCTTGAAACACATGTCCGAAGAAGTCCGCCATGCGTTTTTCTTTAAACGCCAAGCCGATAAAATGGCGGGCCGTTCTATGGATTATACGGATGCTGATTTAATCGCGGCTCCTTTTGCGCGCATGTATTTTAAACGGCTAGAAAGCTTTATTGCCCAAAATTTACAAAGTGAACCACAAACCTTGCGCGTGACGTATTTATATATGTCGATGATCATTGAATTTCGCGCGGTGTGGTCGTTTGGTTTGTATCAAACGTGTTTAGACGCGGCGGGTGTTAAGTTGTCGTTGAAAAGCCTGCTGGCCGAAGAACAGGGTCATTTGGACGACATGGAAAAAAACCTCGCTAACCTAGACAGCGATACGTCAAACCGCATTATTTGTTTTTTGGCAAAAGAACGGGGCTTGTTTGAACGTCTGTTGGGTCGGCTAGAAAAGGCCGTGCCCGTGACCGCGTAAGCGCTAGAATATTCCCACCCAAAACCAAAACGACCCCAATCATTGCCAGTGGGGAAAACACGTAGTTTTCCAAAAAAACAGATATCGTAAGCGCCACCACTGGAAACAAAACGGCGGCATAAGCCGCGCGTCCGGCGCCAATGCGTCCCAATAACGTCAGGTAAGCGCCAAAGGCCAATATAGATCCGAAAAAAGCCAAATATAACAACGATCCTAAATATGCAGGGCTTGGGTCCCATGTGAAATTTAAACCCCCAAAAAAACTGTAAAGGGCGGTGAAAATTGCCCCATACGCCATGCCAAAAGCGTTGGTTTGTAATACGGGAAGGCCCTTTTTTTGATTGCGCCCAGACGTGATGTTGCCAAGACTAGCAAGGATGGTGGCAATAATGCACAACCCCAAACCAAGGCTTCCATGAGCCGAAGTTTCAAGGCTGGCGATATCAGGCCAAAACACGACCGCCAAACCACAAATGCCCAAGGCCGTGCCGGCGATAACACGGCTTGAAACGGGCGTTTTAAACAACAAACGTGAAAACAAGATATTCCAAAATACGATGGTGGAAAAAACGACGGCGACTAAGCCTGATGTTAAATATGCCGTAGCAATGTAAAAAATAGCGTAATTTGCACAAAACAAGAAAAAGCCTTGGGCCGCCATCCACACATGGTCGAATGGTGAATAACGCATGGGTTTTGCGCGAACCCAACACCATGCCAACAATACGGTGCCGGCAATGGCAAAACGATAAGCGACGGATACCTCGGGCGCGACGACGCCCAACTGCATTTTTATGGCATACCAAGTCGAGCCCCAAATAAGGACCGTTGAAACGTAAAGAAAAGTCGTGTTCATAGGGGAGATCCAAGTGATTAGATTAATGATGGTGTTTCATGAGTTGGCATGTAAGGTTTATTTTTGCTATAACCAGAAAATCAACGCTAACATAAGAGGGCTCGGCACATGAATAAAATTTTAGACAAAATGGCCTATGGACCAACCGTGGTTTTGGGCGGGTTATTTTGTTTGATGCCGTTTTACCCCGAACCGCATCTTGTCGAAAAATTTAAGCTTATTTATTACAGCGCACCGATGACCCCAAAGGATTGGGTGGACGTGGTGTTGCACCTGTTGGCGGGCACCGTTGCGACGGCCAAATATTTTAGGTATCGCCAATTACAGGCCTTGGGTATTGTCGCCGAAGCTGACCAAGATGCCGAACCTTCTGAAAATAGTGGCCCTGCCAAAGATTAACGACATACCATAAATGCAACGCTGTAGTGCTGATTATGCGCTGGTGCCAGGCTTGTTGGTGGCTTAAACTTCACGCATGGTGATAGAATCGAACCCTTTAACAAATGCACCTGCCGCCGTTGTGGGAGGCTTGTGGATGATTTTGGCGGCGTGTTTGTTGGGCACGCTCAGCGTTTTGGTTCGTAATGTTTCAGCGCAATTGCACCCCTTTGAAATTGCTTTTATTCGCAATGCAGCGCAGTTGATGTTCATGGTGCCCTGGGTTTGTATAGTGGGGCTGTCAACTTTGAAAACAAAACGTATCGGCGCACACATTCGCCGCTCTGTTTTTGGTGTTGTGGCCATGTTGACGTGGTTTTGGGTGCTGACGCAAATGCCCATTGCCCAA
>Ga0316204_10000979_pt1 | contig 87956 bp, 79 predicted proteins | sample 6monrhotite_MG_2_FD_205661 | JGI IMG/M metagenome (GOLD analysis project Ga0316204, IMG submission 205661) | Microbial mat bacterial communities from mineral coupon in-situ incubated in ocean water Damariscotta River, Maine, United States -... | ecosystem: Environmental > Aquatic > Marine >... | reverse complement strand
CCAAGAAAAGTGTTCTTGCGGTTTTCTGCTTCGGCAGCGCGACCAATAATATCAAAATGCTGCCAAGAAAAGTGTTCTTGCGGTTTTCTGCTTCGGCAGCGCGACCAATAATATCAAAACGCTGCCACTAAGTCTGATCGTCAAGTTTTTGTGCTGTCCGCATAGCCCGTTTGCGCTCATGGGGATCCAGATGAATTTTGCGCAAACGAATAGATTTCGGTGTCACTTCCACATATTCATCATCAGCAATATAGCCAAGTGATTGTTCAAGAGTAAGGCGTTTTGGTGTGGTTAAACGCACCGCTTCATCCTTGGACTGGGTGCGTATATTGGTTAGCTGCTTGCCCTTTAGGGGGTTAACTTCAAGGTCATTACCCCTTGAGTGCTCGCCAATAATCATTCCCTCATAGACAGGAACGCCGGTCTCGATAAGCATCGGGCCACGTTCTTCCAGATTAAACAAAGCATAGGGAACAGCCGTTCCGGTAGCGTTGGAAATCAACACCCCGGTGCGCCGCCCGGGCAAAGAGCCCTTGTGAAGTACAAATTCGTGGAATACCCGGTTGAAAATTGCTGTTCCGCGTGTGTCGGAAAGCAATTCCGGCTGATAACCAATCAAAGAGCGCGTGGGAACATGCAAGGTAAGGCGGGTACGGCCCGCACCAGAGGGGCGCATATCGGTAAGTTCGCCACGTCTTTCGGTCAGTTTTTGAACAACCGTGCCGGAATATTCCTCGTCAACGTCGATAACCACTTCTTCAATCGGCTCAAGCTTCTTGCCATTTTCCTCACGGAACAAAACCCTTGGACGCCCAACGGTAAGTTCGAAACCTTCCCGGCGCATGGTTTCAATCAAAACCGCAAGTTGCAACTCGCCACGGCCCGCAACTTCAAAACTGTCGCCATCTTCCCCACGATTAACTTCAATCGCCACATTTCCCTCAGCTTCACGCATCAAGCGATCACCAATGACCCGACTTTGAACCTTATCACCCTCTTTGCCTGCAAGCGGCCCATCATTGATACGAAAGGTCATGGAAAGTGTTGGTGGATCAATGGGTTGTGCTTTAAGTGCCTCGGTTACACCTGGTACACAAATGGTATCGGCAACTGTTGCTGTTTCCAAACCGGAAATTGAAATAATATCCCCTGCCCGTCCCTGCTCAACCGGCTGACGCTCTAGTCCCCGAAAGGCCAGAACCTTGGAAACACGTGATTTTTCGATTATTTTACTATCCCGGCTTAAGGCATGCACTGCATCTGTTGCCGCAATAGTGCCAGAAAATACCCTACCCGTAAGAATACGACCCAAAAAAGCATCCCGTTGAATTGTCGTAACCAACATCTTGAACGGACCTTCTTCAATCAAAGGTTCACTTACATGCTCAAGCACCTTGTCGAGCAGCGGCCCAACACTATCACGCGACCCATCCGGCTCATTGGCCATCCACTCATTCTTGGCCGAGCCATAAAGAACCGGGAAATCCAATTGTTCTTCAGATGCCTCAAGAGCAACAAACAGATCAAAAACTTCGTTGAGCACTTCATCGTGGCGCTCGTCTGACTTGTCGATTTTATTAATGGCAACGATTGGTTTTAGACCCAACGCCAAAGCCTTGGCCAGAACAAATTTTGTCTGGGGCATTGGCCCCTCGGCCGCATCAACCAACAGCACCACCCCATCAACCATGGAAAGGATACGCTCAACTTCTCCGCCAAAATCCGCATGGCCTGGTGTATCAACAATATTGATCCGCGCTTCTTTCCAGACCAGCGAGGTAACCTTGGCTAAAATGGTAATGCCGCGCTCACGCTCCAGATCGTTGGAATCCATCATACGCTCTTGCGTGCGTTGGTTCTCGCGGAACAGGCCCGACTGTTTTAGCAAAACATCAATGAGAGTGGTTTTGCCATGATCAACGTGGGCAATTATCGCAATGTTGCGCAGGGACATAGTACAAAATCTTATTGTTTGGGAATGATTGGCTGGCAATAGCGGAGCAGCAGACAAAGCACAAGCTAATTATCAAGTACACTTACGTTGTGAGCCAAATATAGGAGCAAAAATAAGACAAAACACCCGATACCCTACTATAGGTCCAAAGACCTTTTTTGTCGGATATTTGTTTCGATTATTCCCGCTTCACTGGCAGCACGGGTCTCGATAGTTTGCAACAGTTCACCAATTGAGTGTTGGGGCAATGGCGGGCTGAACAAATATCCCTGCACTTCATCGCAGCCAAACTCACGCAATATATCAAGCTGGGCCTCGTTTTCTACACCAACCGCTGTGGTAATCATTCCCAGATTACTGCCAAGGGAAATTATTGCCTTAACAATCTCGCGTTTTTCCCGAACACTCTCCAGTTCTGCAATCAGATCCCCACCAACAACAAATTTGTCAAAGGGAAATATTCCCATGGTACTAAGGGCCGAATATCCTCCACCCGATATTACCATGGAAATTCGCAGGCCCATGGCCCTGAATTTTCTTAAAACCTTGAATTTTTCCGCTGTATTTTTTGTCAGCGCTACTTCTTCAATTTGCAGCTCCACCCGATTAGGATCAGCTCCTGTTGATTGCAGCAAATCTTCAATTCTTTGCTCAACCCTGCTGCTGGAAATTTGCCCGGCAGACATTCCTACACAAAACCTGGTTGCCTGTGGCCAGTCTTTGATAATTGCACAAGCATTACGCATTGACCTGATGTAGATATTGTTGACAATGCCCATTTCGCTTGCAATCGGCAAAAATTCTTCCGGCATTATTGTGCTGCGCTCGGGGCGCTCCCAGATTAACGATACCGTACAACAGCTTACCCGATTGCTCTGCAATTCCAACACTGGTTGGTATAGGTTTTTAAACTGCCCCTTATCCAGCGCCCCATTCAAATCGGCTTCAAGTTCCTTACGCTGCTGCACCTCAATATCCATGCCATTGGTAAAAAACTGAAAACCACAGCGCCCCTGTTTTTTTGCCCTAAATAGCGCCATGTCAGCATGTTTAATCAATGTGGCACTATCCGTACCATCTGTCGGTGCCATGGCAATGCCAATGCTGGTACCTACAATTATTTCATATCCTTCAATTTCCATGGGGCGGGCCATATTTGCCAAAATTCTGCTAGCAATGGTTTTGGCAGATTCATTGCCTTCAACCGGCATTGCCAAATACATGAATTCATCACCACCCATGCGGGCAACCAGCTCACTTTTGCGCTTACCATTATTCAACCTCGCCGCTACCTGACACAATACCTCATCACCTATCCCGTGACCATAAGTGTCATTTATTTCCTTGAAATTATCCAGATCAAGGCACAATAGTGCCATTTTTTCACCGCGGGCAATTTTGGCCTCGGCCTTGGCCATTTCTTCGTTAAAATAGGTTCGGTTAGGCAACTGGGTCAAAGAATCGTGGCGAGCAAGGTATTTTATCCGCTCTTCATTCAAACGCCGCTCGGTTACATCTTCATGGGTTGAAACAAAACCGCCATCTTCCATAGGTTGACAGGAAACACTGATAAAACGGCCATCTGAAAGTACAAATATTTTGTTTTTTTGATCAAAAACTGCAACTATATCATCATAATTATCCAGCTTTTGTTTGTCATCAGTCTCAACAACCATACCAAGGCCCATACAATAGACTATTATTTCCTCATAAGTGGTTCCCGGTTTGGTCAGGTTATCAGGCAAATCATATAGTTTTTGCCATTTGTCATTACAAATCACCAGACGCCTATTGGCATCAAACATCGCCAGCCCCTGCACCATATGCTGCACAGCCGCCGCAAATCTTAAATTCTGTAATCTAATCTCTTCACTTCGTTGCTTGATTAGATCTTCTTTTTCCAATTCCTCTGTGACATCATGAACAACCCCGATCCAGCCGCCACCCGGCACGGGGTTTTTAATTATATTCAGGGAGCGCCCGTTCTCGGTTTCAGTGAACTCCATTTGTGTGTGTTTTGAATCCACCATAGACATGCGATGTTCGAAATGTGATTCAGCCGTTTCTCCTTCCGGAATTATCCCGCTTTCAATCCTATGGCGCATAATATCAAGAAAACTGGTGCCGGGCCGGGTCAAATTCTCAGGTAAATTGTACAAGGATGCATAAGTTCGGTTGCAAATTATCAGATTCTTCTCACCGTCAAAGGCACACAGTCCCTTGAGCATCGAGTTTATGGCCCGCTCAAACAGAACCGTTTGAGAAAGCAGGCGCTTTTCATTTTTCTGGCTATGTTTTCGTAGCAGAACATCCTCACTTATATCCTCATGGGATACAATCCAGCCAATATCATCCTGACGAACAATGCTGGTACGAATACTTCTTTCGCCAATGATTTGTTCAAATTTGCCCGGGTCATCACCTTGTTTCTGGTTGACCAAACGTAGCTTGAGACTTGCATAAAGCCCCTCAACTGACCAACCCGGATGATTTCCGATCTTCGTCGTACATTCGCAAATGTCGTATAATGTACTGCCAATGGCAATTACATCTTTAGAAAGACCGTAAATATCCAGAAAGCTCTGATTGAACAATTCAAGGGAAAAATCATCGTTCCATACCGAAAATCCATAGGGCATAGAACCAACAGCCGCCAATAGCAGCTGTTGATTATTGGCCATTTCAACCGATTTCTGGTTATTCCCCCCCAAAAACCTTGCTCCTGCAATATCCTAAAATTCGACACCTTGCTTCTAACAAGAGGCAATTTAATATTTATAAAGCAGACAGGTTTTACAGGAGATTTTAACATTTATACTTAACAAAGCCTAAATGTTAAATTTCACATTTTTTGACCTTTCCCGGAGGCAATATTTCTTGCTGCATAGGTCTTTAATCTTAATGCATTCAAGCGAATAAACCCTTCAGCATCATGGTGATCATAGGTTCCAGAACCCTCTTCAAACGTCACCAGATCTTCAGAATATAGTGAATATGGCGAAGTGCGCGAAATCACCGAAACCGACCCCTTATAGAGTTTTAAAACCACATCGCCTGCCACATGGGTTTGGGATTTATCAATCAATGCCTGCAACATTTCACGCTCGGGCGAAAACCAAAAACCATTATAAATCAATTCCGCATAACGGGGCATGATTTCATCTTTTAGATGCGCTGCCCCACGATCAAGGGTGATCGTTTCAATGCCGCGATGGGCCTCCAATAAAATCGTTCCCCCCGGGGTTTCATAAACCCCGCGCGATTTCATGCCAACAAAGCGGTTTTCCACCAGATCAAGGCGACCGATACCATTGCGCCCGCCAAGTTCATTGAGTTTTGTAAGCAGGGAGGCTGGAGAAAGCTTCTTCCCATCAATTGAAACTGCATCACCATTTTCAAAACCTATGGTAATAATTTCTGCTTTATCCGGAGCATTTTCGGGTGAAACCGTGCGCTGGTAAACATATTCGGGGGCTGCAACACCCGGATCTTCCAAAACTTTACCCTCGGAGGAAGTGTGTAATAAATTGGCATCAACCGAAAAAGGTGCCTCGCCATGCTTGTCTTTGGGAACCGGAATCTGGTTTTGTTGGGCAAATTCAATCAATTTGGTCCGGCTTTGCAAATCCCATTCACGCCATGGAGCAATCACCCTGATACCCGGATCAAGAGCATAACAGGCCAGCTCGAAACGCACCTGATCATTGCCCTTGCCTGTAGCCCCGTGGGAAACCGCATCGGCACCGGTTTCTCTGGCAATTTCTACCAAGCGTTTGGAAATCAGCGGCCGGGCAATCGAGGTTCCAAGTAAATATACCCCCTCATAAAGCGCATTGGCCCGAAACATGGGAAATACAAAATCACGCACGAACTCCTCACGCAGATCTTCAATATAAATTTCTTTAATACCCATAAGCTCGGCCTTGGCCCTGGCTGGCTCAAGCTCTTCGCCCTGCCCCAGGTCGGCGGTGAAAGTTACCACCTCGCAATTATATTCCGTTTGCAGCCACTTCAGAATAATCGACGTATCCAGTCCGCCAGAATAGGCCAAAACCACTTTGTTGATATCGTTGCTCATGGGATATTTTATCCATTACTGCCCAAAAATCGGGGCGGGGTTTATCTGTTTTTTACCGGCGGCTATCTCAATCAAGGGTTTTATCCCAATTATGATTTTGCCTCCAGTTCCATTTGGGCCTTTTTATTCATTTTTTTACTGGCAGATTTCAACTGCCCGCAAGCAGCAAAAATATCGCGCCCTCTGGGGGTTCTAACCGGAGAAGCATATCCGGCACGATTAACAATATCGGAAAATCTTTCAATTCGTTCCCACTCAGAACATTCATAGGGTGATCCGGGCCACGGATTAAACGGTATCAGATTGATTTTTGCCGGAATATTAGCCAGCAAACGCACCAGCTCACGCGCATCGGCATCACTGTCATTTATACCCTTGAGCATTACATATTCAAAAGTAATCCGGCGGGCATTACTCACACCGGGATAGTTTTTACAAGCTTCAAGCAATTCCCTGATCGGCCATTTTTTATTGATTGGCACCAATTCATTGCGCAGCTCATCATTTACCGCATGCAGGGATATGGCCAACATAACCCCGATATCATTACCTGTTGGCTCGATTTTAGAAACAACGCCCGAAGTCGATAAGGTAATCCGGCGTTTTGAAAGCGAAATACCATCGCCATCACTCATAATAAGCAGGGCAGTTTTTACATTTTCAAAATTATATAATGGCTCCCCCATGCCCATCATGACGATATTTGTTATTGCACGCACTTCACCCGACGGGGTCAACCCATTTTCAGGACGCTTGCCCCCCGGAAAATCTCCCAACAATTCCCGGGCCATCAAAACCTGCCCGACAATTTCACCAGCGGTTAAATTGCGCACCAGATTCTGGGTTCCCGTATGGCAAAAAGTACATTTGAGAGTACATCCAACCTGTGAGGACAAACAAAGTGTGCCCCTTGTGGGTTCGGGTATATAAACCGTCTCCACATCTACGGGAGGCAATGCGGGTTTTGCTGGATCAAAAAACCTGAATAGCCACTTTCTGGTGCCATCGCTTGAAACCTGCTCGGAAATTATTTCAGGGCGTACAAGCGAGAAATGTTCTTCAAATAACTCTCTGGCACTTTTTGAAACATTGCTCATCCGGGAAAAATCGGTAATCCCGTTCACATATATCCAGTTCCATAACTGGCGCATGCGCATTCTGGCGGATTTTTTATCTAGCCCTATTTCCAATAATTGCGCTTCAATTTCCAGGCGGGACAACCCAACCAAATCGGTTTTTTTCACCAAAACATCCGGATTGGGATTTTGCATTCCCGATGTAATTGTTGGTGAATTTTTCACCTCTAAAGAACTGGTCATAACTTAGATATCCAAAATGATTTTGATATGAAATGGGCAATTGCAGCGTTCAACGGCAACGATTAGACAACAGTTGAGCAGCATTTGCTATCTATATAGCAGAACATGCAAAAACTTCACATACGCTCAAGATCGCTGCCTAACACAAAGATATTGCTGATTCCAAACGCTTTATAACAGGTGCCTGAAGCAAGTATAAAAATGGCAGATATCTGAATTTAGAAATTGCTAAGCCTGATAATTAGCAGGCAGAATTTATCGCCCTTGAGGAAGCAGTTGCACCCGAAAGTGAAAAACTCTGGGAAATACTATCCCCCGAAACGCTCGAGCCTTCAATTACCAGGGTTGCTCCGGCTCGCAAGGCACGGGCAAAATCCTCGCTCTGTTCCGTATCAGCTAGCCATGCCGAATCGGCGCTGGTGAATAGTTCATAGGTTTTGGAGCCAATATTTGCCATGGCAATGCTTTGAGGCAAAAATTCATACCCGGCTATCAAATTGAACTCATTGCGCAGACCCTGCGATGGACGGTGGGTAAGGTAAATATATGCGTCCCCATACCCCTCGGGTTCCGGCTCGGTGGTTTTGGGCCTCGACATGATAAAACAGATCGGGCCACCCCCGTCATTGGCCGTATAGGCCGACCAATCCCTGAATTTGCCTAATTCCTGCACCGATTGGCCACTGGCGCTGCTCACCCCCAAAATGGTTGCAACAATAACCAGTAGCAATTTATGCTGATATGCTCGCATTAACAGGGCAGACTCCAACAGTGTAGACACCAATTCAGCAGACAATGGCTTCCGGGGATTCCGAGGCTTCCTGGGCTTCCTGGGCTTCCTGGGCTTCCGAGGCTTCCGGGGCTTCCGGGGCTTCCGGTTGTTTTAGGCATTGGTCAAAAAACACTAATAACGCAGCAATAACAAAATATCCAAGAGGATAACAGGATCAATTGCACGATTGGCTGAGTTTTTGCATGGCAGCTGTAACTCCCAACAAGGAATAGGTGTCGGTGGTATTTGTTCCACGCTGCGAACGGCCCTTAACTATCATTTCAGAGCCGGCCTTCATGGCATCAACAAACGGTTCCTCGTCGCTGGCACTGGCCAACCATGCGGCCGAACCCTCGACAACCATATCAAACCCACGCCCATCAACACTAACCTGAGGCGTTGATTCCTCGGCCAACGGATAGCCAACTATAGTCTGAACCTCGTTCTTGGTGCCAAGCCCTGTACGGTTGACAACCAAAAAATAGATTGGATCCCGATTTACATTTTCTGGCTTCGTATCCTGAGGCTGGCTGGAAATATAGCACATTACACCGCTATTATCATCGCCTTTCCAGGCTGTCCAAAATCTGAACGTTCCAAGATTTTCAACGCTAGCCGCCTTGGCACTAGCCAATCCCGGACCAAATCCAAGCCCGGCCATGCTCAGGGCCAATATTGCAAGTTTCAAGGTTTTTTTACGCATTTTGTGGTGCATAATCACATCATCCTTATGACGGGAACGGTCTTTAATTATGCTAATCATCCCTGAGTCTAGTTACCAAGCTGCAAAGATTTAATAGCATTTGATTCAAAACGCGACACTAACCCAAATTTTGGCGGTAATTTGACCGTTGAACGCTCATTAAAGACTGTTTGACAATTCATGGCTAAGGAAGTCTTAACAAATCATCAAAAACCGCCACAAACCAAGATTTTCCGCCAATATCTGCCACTAAACTCAAGCACATGGCGGATCAAACACAATAAGTTTATCCATGATGCAAACCTTGTCTGAACAGCATTCGTCGGTAACAACGCCTCTGTTTTTTTCAAACCTGTTTTACTATTTATCAACTCCCTTGTATTTGGTACTACAAATCGCCATATTGTGCACATTGAAATCCCGCAAAAACAATTCGGGCCAAGACAAATCTAGTTTTTCTGGAAGGACAAAATAATGGCAGACTATGATCGTCACAATTTGAACGCACAAACCGGTTCCGCCGCGATCATCGACGAGGGCCTGCGCACACATATGCTGCGGGTGTATAATTATATGGGCATTGGTCTGGCTATCACCGGCGCAGTTGCTTTCTTCTTTGCGCAATGGGCCGTTTCCAGCGATCAGATTTTTAACCTGGTCTATCTTTCACCGTTAAAGTGGGTGGTGATGCTTTCACCTTTTGCCTTTGTGCTCGCACTATCTTTTGGCATTAATAAAATGAGCTTTGCCACCGCGCAAATGGTGTTTTGGGCCTTTGCTACGGTTATGGGCATATCCCTATCCTCGATTTTCTTTGTCTATACCGGCGCTTCAATTGCCCGCGTATTCTTCATCACCGCAGCAATGTTTGGCACCATGAGCCTTTATGGATATACCACCAAACGTGACCTGACAGCCATGGGTTCGTTTTTGATGATGGGTCTGATTGGCATTATCATTGCGATGGTGGTCAACATATTCCTGCAATCTTCGGCGCTGGAATTTGGAATTTCGGTACTTGGTGTTTTGATCTTTGTTGGCCTTACAGCCTATGACACCCAAAAAATCAAAGAAATGTATACGGAACTCGATGGATCCGAAGTAATGGGCAAAAAAGCCATTATGGGCGCTTTGACCCTTTATCTGGACTTCATCAACCTGTTCTTGATGCTGCTGCGTCTGTTTGGCAACCGCAACTAATCTTGCTCTTATCCAAGCAGTAATTTAATAGAGCCGCAGTCCCTGTCGACTGCGGCTTTTTTTATTCATTTTATCAAGAGAATAATTGTGACATCCATAGTTTTTCATCCATACGCCAGCACTGATGCAAAAGAAATTGCCCAAATTTATGCCCATTACGTAGAAAATTCTGTGGTGACTTTTGACCTGAAGGCCCCTGACAAGGATCAAATGCACAAAAAACTCTCAAATATCGCACAAATGGGCTACCCGCTTTTAATTGCCCGAATGGGAGAGGAAATAATTGGCTTTGCCTATGCTTCGCCATATCGCGAACGCCCTGCCTATCGTTTCACCTGTGAAAATGCCATCTACCTATCGCCAGATCATCTGGGTAAAGGCTATGGCAGCAAATTGCTTAAGGAATTACTTGCGCAATCCAAAGCCTTCGGCTTCAAGCAAATGGTGGCGATAATAACCATGGGAACTGATGCTTCCATTGCCCTGCATAAGAAATACGGGTTTAAAATTTTGGGGGAATTCCCTGATTTGGGTTACAAATTTGACAGGTGGCACGGAATAATCCACATGCAGAAAAAGCTTTAAGGTTTTTTCAATTTAAAAATCATCCACGCCAACCGCAAGGGTGGTGCGAAGTGATTTAGCAAAAAAATTAACAAACAAGGTCCAAATAAAACCATGACAACAAACAATAAAAAACCAAATATGTTTACCGGCAAGCGAATTTTGTTTGGGGTAGTAATTATTCTCCTGATTTTAGGCACAACTATACAAATCGTGAACTTTTTGAGTACTCCTGATTATAAAACTCTACGCTATATTCCAGAAAGTGCGCCTGTAACTAATTAGGGTCCTGACCCTAGGATAGCGTTTTTAAAATCGCCTCTTTGTTTTTTCGCGCCGGTTTAAACCAAGCAATATTCTTGGAGTTCAGGCAAAGGATTTTTGGAGCTAAGGCAAGGGCTAGACGAAGAAAAACAGCCGGTTTTTTATATGATTCGCACACTTGCCAGAGAATATTAAATTTCAACCGGATCTCGCGCCATAATTGAGTGCTCAAATGGGGCGTAAAAACCTAAGAATGATCCCAGTTCCGACACAATTTTTCCCTTGTTGCGCCAGATTAGGCAGCTAGAAAACATTCATTGCCTCCAGAGGTCGGCTCCATCGGGTATTTATTGCCCCCAAACCATGAAGCCTGAAAGAGCCGACCACCCCGTTTGCTCAGCACAGATAAATCATTGTGCTGTTTGGGCATGCAAATACCGGGTCACGAACCCAAAGATTAATAACAGTCCGATTCTACCAATCGGGCTGTTATTATTTTTGCACCTTTCCCCGATTAAAATCCTCTTCAATCAAACAATCTACAATTGAAATAGCGACGCGCCCAAAATAGCGCCCGGATTACCGTTCACTTGTTGCTGCACCAAAATGGCTACCCCGTCACTTTCCCCATCCAGCATCTGCACCATGGGCAGGGTCATTCTCGCCCCTTTTTGTGGGTCCCACATACCGATAATCTGCCGCGAGGTTACGATTTGCGCATAGGTAATCATCTTTCCCCGATTTTCACCCCGTTGTATTTCCACATCAGCACGGCTGCGAAATGTAACCAGATAAATAAGAGATTCACTACCACCAGACATTCCCGGAATGTCCACGTCAAGCAATCCATCTTTGTAGGTTAAATCAATGACTATCGACAAATTTGCGGAATTAATGCCCTTTTCCACATCATTGCGGCGCGAGCCAACCACATCACTAGAGCCATTAATGATTAATTGCGGGGTATAAACATGAGCCTTGCCAAGCCCTTGGGCGTAGGTGCGCTGAAGCTCGGAGTTTTGCGGATTACCAAACGTATCAACCCAGCCAATATAATCCCAATAATCAACATGATAGGATAGCGCCAACACATCTTCCATCTCGGCAAGTTCAAGAAAAATGGCATCAGCAGGCGGACAGGCAGAACAGCCCTGTGAAGTAAACAGTTCCACCACCACTTTGGGCCCGGTTTTAATTATTTCTGATGAAGCCTGACCAACACCGGACAAGGCCACGACAAACAATGACAACAAAAAAAGCACACGAATTCTCATGTGCTTTTTGTATGCTGTTTTAGCAAATTTAGCTATTCAATTTGCAATGAAAGTTATGTGAGCGAGAGATTTTATCTCCTTAAGAAACCAGATTTCGCAAAACATATTGCAAAATCCCCCCGTGGCGGAAATATTCAAGCTCGACTTCCGTATCAATCCGGCACAAGGCGTTGAGAGTTTTTGTCTCCCCATTGGCAAATTTAATATTCACTTTCACATCGCAGCGCGGCTCGAGATTGGCAATATTTTCAATATCAACAATTTCATCTCCCACCATTCCAAAAGATTTCCAGCTCTGTCCGTCCTTGAACTGTAGAGGTAACACCCCCATTCCAATAAGGTTGGAGCGATGAATTCTCTCAAAACTCTCGGTTATCACTGCCCGAACACCAAGTAACAACGTGCCCTTGGCAGCCCAGTCGCGTGATGAACCGGTGCCATATTCCTTGCCCCCGAACACCACCAGTTCATCGCCTTTTTCCCGATAGGCCAGTGCCGCATCATACATTGAAGTCATCTGGCCATCGGGGCCCTTGGTAAATCCGCCCTCAACACCTTCCAGCATCTGGTTTTTTATCCGGATATTGGCAAATGTGCCGCGCATCATTACCTGATGATTACCCCGCCGCGCACCATAGGAATTGAAATCCTTGGGTGCCACCTGACCTTCAACCAGATATTTTCCGGCCGGGGAATCATATTTGAAGGCACCAGCCGGGGAAATGTGGTCGGTGGTTATAGAATCTCCGAACAGGCCAAGTATTCTTGCTTGTTTAACGTCTTTTTGCGGTTTTGGCTGCATTTCCAGCCCCTCGAAATATGGAGGAAGCTGCACATAGGTCGATCCCGGATTCCAGTCATAGGTTTCACCGCCGGTAACTTTAATTCCCTGCCATTTTTCATCACCCTTAAACACATCACCATAGCGCAATTTAAACATTTCAGGATTAATGGCATCCCGAACGATTGCAGATATTTCTTCATTGGTGGGCCATAAATCCTTCAAATATACCGGATTTCCCTCATTATCATTGCCAAGCGGCTCGGTGGTAATATCCGCGCTCATTTTGCCTAGCAACGCATAGGCAACAACCAATGGGGGGGAGGCGAGATAATTGGCCTTGACGTCTGCACTAATCCGGCCCTCAAAATTTCGATTGCCCGAAAGAACAGCACAGGCAACCAGACCATTTTCCACAATTGCCTTTGAAATTTCTTGCGGCAAGGGGCCAGAGTTTCCAATGCAGGTTGTGCAACCATAACCAACGAGATTAAACCCAAGCGCATCCAGATCTTCCTGCAATCCAGCTCTGGCCAAATAGTCGGTTACCACTTGTGATCCGGGCGCTAGTGAAGTTTTTACCCATGGCTTGACTTTCATCCCCAGTTCTTTGGCTTTTCGTGCCACCAATCCTGCAGCAATAAGCACCGATGGATTAGAAGTATTGGTGCAAGAAGTAATGGCAGCAATAACCACATCACCATGGGTGAGCGTATAATCCTGGCCCTCGACTTCAGCTTCTGGTTGATCATTCTTGCCAAATTCACCGGCCAAGGAGCTGGCAAATTTGCTTTTTGCCTCGTTAAGAGAAATTCTGTCCTGGGGCCGTTTTGGCCCCGAGATCGAGGGTACAACTTCACTCAAATCAAGCTCCAGAACATCACTGAACAACGGATCTACCCCATCGCTTGTCCTGAACATGCCCTGGGCCTTTGCATAGGCTTCAACCAGCGCAATCCTGTCTTCATCCCGTCCGGTAATGCGCAAATAGGCCAAAGTATCCTTATCAACCGAGAAAAACCCGCAAGTGGCTCCATATTCGGGGGCCATATTGGCAATGGTTGCCTCGTCTTCCAATGTCAGATTATCCAGACCGGGCCCAAAAAATTCGACAAACTTTCCAACCACGCCTTTTTTGCGCAACATTTCAACAATTTTCAGCACCAGATCGGTGGCGGTAATGCCCTGAGCAATTTCTCCGGTAAGTCTAAAGCCGATAACTTCGGGAATAAGCATGGTCACCGGCTGGCCAAGCATGGCAGCTTCGGCTTCAATGCCACCAACCCCCCAACCCAAAACGGCCAGACCATTGATCATTGTTGTATGACTATCGGTTCCAACCAAAGTATCCGGATAGGCAATTGTCTCACCATTTTCTTCCCTGGTCCAAACGGTTTGGGCCAGATATTCAAGGTTTACCTGATGGCAGATGCCGGTTCCGGGAGGAACTACAGAAAAATTATCAAATGCAGATTGCCCCCAGCGCAAAAACTCATAACGCTCGCCATTTCTCTCATATTCCAGCGCAACATTTTTAGCAAAGGCATTAACAGTGCCAAAATTATCCACCATTACCGAGTGATCAATCACCAGATCAACCGGAACCAAAGGATTAATCTTTTGCGGATCAGCACCAAGTGCAGCGGTAGCATCGCGCATGGCCGCCAGATCAACAACAGCGGGAACACCGGTAAAATCCTGCATCAAAACCCTTGCAGGTCGATAGGCAATTTCCTGTTTTGAGCTTTTTTTATCCAGCCAATCAACAAAGGCTAGAATATTTTCTCTGGTAACACTTTTGCCATCCTCAAATCGCAACAGGTTTTCCAGCACCACTTTAAGTGAATTTGGCAGACGAGAAATTCCCGGCAATCCGTTTTTTTCCGCCTCAATCAAAGAATAATAAACATATTCCTTTCCGTTAACATCAAGGGTTTGACGAGAATTAAAACTATTTAGGGATGTCGCTTGCACTTTTGCCACCTGTGTTTTTATTGCCAATGAGAGGGTAGGATTATTGCCCCGATTTGATTTGCCTTATAGTCCAAACAAATGAGGGTTGCCAGTCTGGCGTGCGATCAATATCAATTCAGCCATGAAACAAACTATAAAAATGCAAAAACTCACCATAAATGCCGATAACTTAAGCTGTCACAGAGATCAAATGCCGGTTTTCGCCAATATCAGCTTTAATCTTGCGGCCAATGAAGGGCTTTTTTTGCGTGGGGCCAACGGTTCTGGCAAAACTTCGCTGCTTATGGTGCTGGCCGGTTTTTTGCCCTATTCGGGGGTTTTACAAATAACGACCCCTGACGATGAAATCCCCGCCAGCCAGATGATGCATTTTATCGGGCACCAAAACGCCATAAAAAAAGAATTGAGTCTCAGGCAAAATCTACAATTCTGGAGCGACATGTATGGGGGCGATAAATCCAGTATTATTGACGCGCTAGATGAAGCGGGGCTTTATGGGCTTGAAAATTTTGCTGCCGGACACCTTTCCACCGGCCAAAAGCACCGGCTTTCCCTTTGCAGGCTTTTGGTTAGTCCGCGCCCGCTCTGGCTGCTTGACGAGCCAACATCAGCCCTTGATCAACAGGGGGACAAATGGGTCGCGGATTTGATTGCCCGCCATTTGCAAGATGGCGGCATGGTAATTGCTGCAACCCATCGCCAAATAGATTTGCAACAGATTGATTTAAAACAACAAAAAAACCGGATTAAAATGAAATCATTGCTGTTGGGGAAAATATAATGAGAGTTTTCCTGATTGTGCGAATTTTCATGATTGTGATTGGCCGCGACCTGCAATTGGCGATTAAGAACGGCGGGACTACCGTAACCCTGCTGATTTTTTATCTTTCAATTGGTGTAATTATGCCCATAGCCATTGGGCCGGACAAAGAAATGCTGGCTGGCCTTGCACCGGCAATTATCTGGGTTGGTGCTCTGTTATCCACGCTGCTTGGGCTTGATCGCCTATTTGTCAGCGATCATGAAGATGGTACGCTTTTATCTCTTCACCATGCCAATATTTCCATGGCAAGCATAGCTTTGGCCAAAATTATTGCCCATTGGCTAATAACCGCCCTGCCATTGATTTTAATTACCCCCCTGCTGGCCATTATGCTGTTTATGGAAATGCCGGTTTTTCTGGCAACCATGAGCGCTTTGCTGCTTGGCACCCCGGCGCTAACCGCCTTGGGGGCCATAGGCGCTGCGGTTGCCGTAACCCTCAAACGTGGCGGAGTAGTTGCCCCGATTCTAATTTTACCTCTGGCAATTCCGGTTTTGATTTTTGGCGTTTCGGCCGCCAATAATTTTGCAGCGAACATGGTTTCCAGCTCAGCAACACTATTTTTGGCTGCATTATCCCTATTAACGATCGCCTTTTCCCCCTTTGCTATTTCCCTTGCCCTAAAGGCCGCACAGGAATAGATATTTATAAAACAACGAGTGCAAAAATGACCCCTGACAACAAACCGAAAAACTGGTTTTCCGCCCTTGCCCATCCGGGAAAGTTCATGCGTTGGAGCCGCTATTTCATCTGGCCATTGATTATTCTCACAGCCATTTCATTTGCTATTGGCCTCTGGTTCGCTCTTTTTAACTCACCCCCCGATTATCAAATGGGTGAAACCGTGCGCATAATGTATATTCATGTTCCCAATGCCTGGCTTTCGCAGATGGTCTATTCGATCATGGCAATCTCGGCCATTGGCTCTCTGGTCTGGCGACACCCACTTGCCGATGTGGCGATGAAGGCAGCAGCGCCTTTGGGGGCCGCTTTTACCGCCATGGCCCTGTTCACCGGTTCTTTGTGGGGGCGCCCTGCGTGGGGAACCTACTGGGAATGGGACGGGCGCATGACCTCAACCCTCGTGCTGTTTTTAATCTATCTAGGCCTGATTGCCCTATGGAATACCTTTTCAGACCAATCCAAGGGCGCCCGCATAATCGCTGTATTCACTCTGGTTGGAGCCATAAATATTCCCATAATAAAATTCTCGGTCGATTGGTGGAACGGGCTGCATCAACCCTCGATTATCAAGGCTGACGGTCTTTCGATGCCTGCCGAGCTATATACACCCCTATTGATTATGACGCTGGCCTTTACCCTGTTATTTTTTACCCTTCACCTAATAAATATGCGCACCGAAGTTCTGCGCCGCCGCGCCAATAGTCTTGAGCGCCAACATGTTATTGCCAGCTCTGGCGGGGCCAGCACCAGCCTTGATGTTACAAATACTGACCTTGATAATAAAGGAGGCGATAATGATTGAATTTGAAGCAGGCATTATATTCATCATTGCCTCCTATGTCGGGGTGGCTCTGGTATTGAGTTTATTAATTGGCTGGGTCTGGTTGAATTCCAACAAACAAAAGGCGCGCCTGGTTGATTTGGAAAAACGCGGCATTCATCGCCGGTCGAAAAAAAACAATCCCGATAAAACGGAACAAACCTTATGAAAAAAACCACTTTTCTTGCCCTGCCATTTATAATCGTTGCAGCAATAATGGTCTTGTTTGCTACCCAGATAAATAATGATACCAGCTTTTTGCCATCGGTTTTGATCAACAAGCCGGTGCCGGAATTCACCCTGCCCGCGATCGAGGGCATTGAAGATGGCACCCCGGGATTCGATCAATCAGATATGATCGGGCAGGTAAGCGTAGTCAATGTATTTGCCTCATGGTGCATACCCTGCCGCGCCGAACACAAATATTTGGTTGAACTAGGCTCGAGAAATATCGTTGCTCTTTATGGCATCAACCAAAAGGACGAAGCGGTCAATGCGCGCAGCTTTTTGACCGAATTGGGCAATCCCTATGACAAGATCGGGGCGGATTTTTATGGGCGCATTTCCATTGAATGGGGTGTTTATGGAGTCCCTGAAACCTTCGTGATCAACTCAAAAGGCATCATAACCTATAAGCAAATTGGCGCCTTGAACGATAATAGCTATTATAATGGCTTATTGCCGGCGATCGAAAAAGCAATGAATGACGGATAGGGTCACACTAGAGGCACAATAGACCGGCCTTTAAAGGGGAGCATCAGCTCTCCATTTATCAAGTTTGAATTAGCCTGCTGGCTTTTAAGCCCTATGGCTTTTAAGCCATCTGGCGTTAAGCCATCTGGCTTTATTCCTGCTCTTCTGGCGCATATTTGTTCAGCAACTTCATCTGGAACAGTGAGAACACAATGGTTAGTGGCATAATGCCCCAAACTTTGAAGGTCACCCATTGATCGGTAGAGAAATTTCTCCACACAATTTCGTTCAAAATCGCAAGAACAAAGAAAAATACACCCCAGCGCAAAGTTAAAATCCACCAGCCCCTTGGCTGTAATTTATAAACTTCTCCAAACACATATTTAAGCAGGGATTGGCCAAACAACAGTCCGCCCAAAAGTATGCCACCGAACAGAACATTGACAATGGTCGGCTTCATTTTGATGAAAGTAGCATCCTGCAAATAGATGGTCAGACCGCCAAAAACCAGAACAATAACCCCGGTGACCAGTGGCATGACCGCAATGCGCTTCAAAATAAACCAAGACAGGGCCAACGATATTATCATAGCTACCATGAAAACTCCGGTAGCTAGAAATATCGGGCCGGGAAGCCAATTGTTAAGGGCCGGAAAGCTCTCAAGAATTGACGCCCCGCGCGCATTGACGAAAAAAAACAAAATCAGCGGCCCAAGTTCAAGTCCGAGCTTTATCATCTGGGGCTTTACCTCATCCCAGTTCACTTCTTCGCTTTGAGAACTTTTCTCGCTCATATTTTTTCCTCTATCATATTATTTATTTTCGCCAATTGTCGTGCCGGTAATGGCTGCGGCGAAATCTTTTGCATCAAACGGCTCCAGATCATTCACCCCTTCCCCTACCCCGATATAATGCACCGGCAAAGTATATTTTTTAGCAATAGCTACCAAAATTCCACCCCGTGCAGTGCCATCAAGCTTGGTCATTACCAGTCCACTAACCCCGGCCCTCTTGCCAAAAATCTCAACCTGCTGCAAAGCGTTTTGTCCGGTTGTTGCATCCAGAGTGAGCAACACCGCATGGGGGGCAGTTTCATCGACTTTTTTGATCACCCGAATGGTTTTTTCCAGCTCGGCCATCAATTCATCCCGATTTTGCAACCGGCCTGCCGTATCAATTATCAGCACATCACTGGCGTCTTGTTTGGCTTTTGTCACCGCCTCAAACGCCAACCCCGAGGCGTCCGATCCGGCAGGGCGGGTAATCACTTCACAAGAGGTTCTTTTGCCCCAGATTTGTAGCTGTTCAATGGCAGCGGCACGAAAAGTATCCCCGGCTGCCAAAACCACATTTTTACCCTCACTGGAGAATTTATCTGCCAACTTGCCAATGGTGGTGGTTTTGCCCGATCCATTTACCCCGACCATCAAAATAACAAACGGTTTTTTTATATTATCGATCTCAAAAGGAACGGCTACCTTGGCAAGGGTTTTTTCAACCTCTCGTGCCAAAACCGCGCGCACATCATTGGTAGAAATTTCCTTGTCAAAACGATCTTTTTCCAATGATTCAACTATCGCCATTGCCGTATCAATACCAAGATCGGCCTGAATAAGCACATCCTCGAGCTCTTCCAGCGTTTGTGCATCCAGCTTTTTCTTGGTGAATACCGCACCGATATTATCCCCCAACTGGTCAGAGGTTCTTTTAAGACCCGATGTCAGGCGAGAAAACCAGTTTTTAGGCTCTTCTTCCGGTTTTGATTGGGCAAGCTCCACACCCACCGGCTCAGCCAATGCAGCCGATGCAGCCGCCATAACTTCAGACTCAGCCGGACTGCCCGTCGGCAGCTCAGTTTCTGCCGGCAGCTTAGTTTCTGCCGGCAGCTCGGTGCCCGCTGGCACCTCAGGTGCAACTACAGATTCTAATGAAGAAGCCTCATCCTTTACTTCTTCAACAATATCTTTTTTGACTTCCCCTGCCGACAATTCATCATTGCTATCGATAGTTTTAGATGGGGCTTCAGAACCAAACAAACGTTTGAAAAATCCGGGTTTTTCATCTTTTTCATTTTCGCTCATGCGGCGTTTCTCACTAATTGGCCAACCAGCCCCTTTGTGGTGACCCCGGATATTTTAACGCTGACAATTTCTCCAGCCATTGCGTTTTTATCCTCAATATTTACTGGCAAAAACTGCTCGGTACGCCCAAGGTCGGATTTTTCCAGCAGGATTTGTTGAATAGTTCCGATTAAATTTTTGCGGTGTTCATCAAGCTGCTTTTCACCAGCTGCCCGAAGCAGGGCTGCCCGCCGTTTTGCCACCGATTTCTCTACCTGATCAGGAATTCTTGCCGCCGGTGTTCCCTCCCGTTTCGAATAGGGAAATATATGAGTATAGATCAGATTAAGCTCTTTGATCATCGAAAGGGAATTTTCAAACATTTCTTCAGTTTCGGTGGGAAAACCGGCAATAATATCGGCCCCGAACACCATATCGGGACGAATCGAGCGCGCTTTTGCAACAAATTCTTCGCTATCAGCCCTTAAATGACGCCGTTTCATCCGCTTCAAAATCATATCATCCCCCGATTGCAGGGAAAGATGCAAATGGGGCATAAGCCTTTTTTCTGCCATGGATTCAAATAAAGCCTCGTCGGCCTCGATAGAATCAATCGAGGAAATTCTTAAACGCTGCAAATCCGGCACATGGCGCAAAATTTGTTGCACCAGCTTGCCAAGGGTTTGTGTGCCCGGCAAATCAGAACCATAGGAAGTTGTATCAACTCCTGTTAGCACAATTTCCCGATAATCATTGCCGACAAGTTTTTTAACCTGTTCAACCACCGCCCCCATGGGAACCGAGCGCGAGGGACCACGCCCAAAGGGAATTATGCAAAATGTGCAGCGGTGATCACAGCCATTTTGCACCTGCACAAAGGCTCGCGTGCGCCCGTCCATCCCCTCGATCATATGCGATGCGGTTTCGCGCACCGACATAATATCATTAACCTGAACCTTATCGTTCAAGGACTTGTCCAGGCTCATTTGCAAATATGTATCGGCGCGCAATTTATCATCATTGCCAATTACCAGATCAACCTCTGCCATATCGCCAAAGGTCCGCCCTTCGGTTTGGGCGGCACAGCCGGTAACAATTATCTTGCGATCAGGATTTTCCCGGCGGGCCTTGCGAATAGCCTGGCGGGTCTGGCGCACCGCCTCTCCGGTTACCGCGCACGAATTTACGATCAGCACATCACCCAGATCAGCTTTTTTTGCCAGATCAGTAATAATTTCGGATTCAAAACTATTCAACCGACAGCCAAAAGTCAGGGTTTTGGGAGTTTTTGCCATTAATTGGCGCCCACAGTTTTTGACACCAGAGAAATTTCTCCCTCGCCATCTAGCGACCATGGTCCAGACATCAATATATGATCATCGCTTTGGCGCCATTCGAGTTCAAGATCACCACCCGGCAGGTTAACGGTAATTTTGCGATCAAATAATTTTTTGCGCACACCAGCTGCAACTACTGCACAGGCTGCGGTTCCGCAAGCCAAAGTCAGGCCAACCCCGCGCTCCCAGACAATAATTTTAACCTCATTGTCCGACAATACCCGAGCAAGGGTAATGTTGGCCCGCTCGGGAAAAACCGGATGATTTTCCAGCATTGGCCCAAAACGGGCCAGATCATATTCATTAGGATCTTTATCAACCCAGAATATGGCATGGGGGTTGCCCACATTTACCACACTTGGCGTATGCAAAACCGGATCATCAATCGGGCCAATTTGCAATTCGATTCCTCTGGTATCGCCAAATTCTTCACTTAAGGGGATTGATTGCCAATCAAATTTTGGCTTCCCCATATCGACAGTTACAATTTTTCCATCAACGTTAGCGCAAATAATTCCAGCTTTTGTTTCAATAACAAAACTGTTGCGAGAAGTTTCTTTTGCCAGCAATGCCCCGACACAGCGGGTAGCATTGCCACAGGCTGCAACCTCTCCGCCATCATGGTTGAAAATTCGCATAAAAATATCTGTTTGCGCTGATTTTGGCGGATCGATTATAATCAGTTGATCACAGCCAATACCCTGCTCCCTATCGGCAATCCAGCGCACTTGATCACTATTGATATCAAATACCTGCTGACGGGAATCAAGCACAACAAAATCATTGCCCAAACCGTTCATTTTCAAATATTTGATATTTTCAGACATGATTTTACTCAAAGGTTCGCTATTTTACTCAAAGGCTCGCTTAAAAAGCCAACTCAAAAACTGAGTTAACAGCCCCTATATGGCCCACTATGCAACAGATTTCCATACCTGGCGCCAAAATGCCCCTTATGCCCATTCCCCTTTGCGAAAAACCGGCACCTTGTCGCCATTTTTTGTAATGCCATCAATATCTATCTTGTCAGAGCCAATCATCCAATCCACATGGATCTGGCTTTCATTGCCCCCCTTGGCCACAACCTGCTCTGGGGTAATGTTCTGGCTATCCCTAAAACATTTTGAATAACATTGCCCCAAAGCAATATGGCAGGCAGCATTTTCATCAAATAATGTGTTATAAAATAATGTGCCCGATTGCGATATGGGCGACGAATGGGGCACCAGAGCCACTTCCCCCAAACGCCTTGCCCCCGCATCGGTATCCAGCATGTTGATGAACACATCCTCGCCCCTGGAGGCCTTTGCTTCAACAATGCGCCCTTCGTTAAATTTCACCGATATATCTTCAATCAAGGTTCCATTATACGACAAGGGCTTGGTTGAACAAACATATCCCTCCACCTTCAAACCATGGGGAGTGGTAAAAACCTCTTCCGTTGGAATATTGGGATTGCAGGTAATTGAGTTCTTGGCTTTGGCTTCGCCGCCCATCCATTCATGACCATCGGCCAGACCGACGGTTAAATTGGTCCCCGGCCCGACAAAATTAAGGGAGGCAAAATCCTGCCCGTTCAGCCATGCGGTTTTTTTAGCCAAAACTTTGTTATGTTCTTCCCATGCTGCAACCGGATCATCCCCATCAACCCTTGAGGCAGCAAAAATCGCCTCGGCAAGCTTTTTGACCGCCATTTCTTCGTCCACATCCGGAAAAACCAGCTTGGCCCAGTCCGTCCCCGGATAGGCGACAATATTCCAGTTGATATCAAACTCGACAATGCGTTTGCGCATTGGGGTGGAGGCAATAGACATAGCCTTATTGGCCCTGCCCACTTTTTTCGGGTCTTCATTGGCCAGCAACATGGGATTGTCGGCAACAATGGCCAAACGGGCCGCATTATTATCAAACGCCTTGCCCATGCCCTCAAACATCCAGTCTGGCGCCCGCTCGAAACTCAAATCAGGCGCATATTTATAGCGCGCCAATATCGCTTGAGGGTCAGAAAAAATGGTAGTGACCAACCCAGCTCCATTTTTATAGGCAAACTCGGTGATCAAACGTACCAACGGCAGCGCTTCAATGGGCGCGCTCATTATCAAATCCTGCCCCTTTTCCAGACGCAAGCCGACTTTGATGGCAACTTGAGCAAGTTTGTTGAGTTTTATCTGGTCGATCGGATTGGACATTATTATTTCCTTTTAAGAGGTCGCGTACTTATTGGCTGGCTAAAAAGCTTTTGCTTGTTCTAAAGATTGACTCCTTGTCCCCCATCCCCCTATAAGGCGTCAACTCTGTTTATATAACAAGTAAAGAGCCACTAGTGCATACGTTGATATGTACGGTCACCACCCGCCAGCGCGTTGCGCCCTCGGGTGTTTTTGGCTTTTGGAAAATTCATGCCCATATGGTGTGTAGTTTTAGGACAGGGTAATTATGCAAATTCATTTTGGATTTGCATAGTGCGAGCTTTAACGCGAGCCGGCCAACTTTTTGGCCGCCCCGCAGGAGGGTCAACAAACCCCATAGCGTTTCACGCGTCATGGGGTAAGTGATACGACCCGAGAGGTAAATAGATGTTCGATAATCTCAGCGACCGTCTGGGTAAAATATTCAAGAATATCACCGGCCGCGGCGCCTTGAGCGAAGCGGATGTCAACGCGACCATGCGTGAAATTCGCCGGGCGCTGATTGAAGCCGATGTTTCCCTTGAAGTTGTGCGCGCCTTTATCGAACAGGTCAGAACCCGCGCCACTGGCTCTGAAGTCACCCGCTCCATCACTCCGGGCCAGCAGGTTATTAAAATCGTCAATGACGAATTGGTCAGGGTTTTGGGCAATGATGCTGTTGCCATAGATTTGCGTGCTGCGCCACCGGTGCCAATCCTGATGGTGGGCTTGCAGGGGTCTGGTAAAACCACCACCAGCGCAAAAATTGCCCGCCGCCTGAAAAAGCGCGAAAACAAAAAGATCCTGCTTGCCTCCCTTGATACAAGACGCCCCGCCGCCATGGAGCAGCTAAAAGTACTTGGCGAGCAGATCGAAGTTGATACGTTAGAAATCATTGCTGGCCAGACGCCATTACAAATTGCCAAACGGGCAGCTGACGAAGCCAGGCGCGGCGGCTATGATATTTTTATTCTTGATACGGCCGGTCGCACCCATATCGACGAAGAACTGATGGCTGAAACCACAGCCATAAAACAAGCCACCTCCCCCAATGAAGTATTATTGGTGGTTGATGCCCTTACCGGTCAGGACGCGGTTAATCTGGCCCGCTCGTTTGACGAAGCTGTTGCCATCACCGGCATTGTTCTCACCCGCATGGATGGCGATGGGCGCGGTGGCGCGGCCCTTTCCATGCGCGCGGCCACCGGCAAGCCGATCAAACTCATTGGCACCTCGGAAAAAATGGACGGGTTGGAAGAATTTCATCCCAGACGCGTTGCCGATAGAATTTTGGGCATGGGCGATATTGTTTCCCTGGTGGAAAAAGCCACAGAAACCGTTTCCATGGAAGATGCGGCAAAAATGGCCAAAAAGGTCAAAAATGGCCAATTTGATCTCAATGATTTACGTAGCCAATTGTTGCAGATGAAAAAAATGGGCGGCATGGGCGCCCTGATGGGCCTGATGCCGGGCATGGGGCAAATGAAAAAGGCCATTGCCGGCGCCAATCTTGATGAAAAAACCTTCGATCATCAGGTGGCAATTATTTCCTCGATGACCAAAAAAGAACGCGAGCGCCCGGAACTACTCAACGCCTCGCGTCGTAAACGCATCGCCGCCGGTTCCGGCACTCAGGTTTCAGCCATCAACAAGCTGATCAAACAGCACCGCCAGATGGCCTCGATGATGAAAAAAATGGCCAGAGGTGGAGGTATGGGCGCAGCCATGGGCTCGATGCTTGGTGGCAATATGCCCCAAGGAATGCCCCAAGGAATGCCCCAAGGAATGGGCGGAGGAATGGCAGGGGGTATGGGCGCTGGAATGCCTGACCTTTCTAATATGGACCCGGCTCAACTCGAACAGATGGCCAGCCAACTTGGTATCGATCCAAATTCTTTGCCCAAGGAAGCCCAAAAAAGCCTCGAAGGAAAAAAGAGCCTTGGAGAAAAGCTGCCAACAGATTTTTCCAAACTAAGCAAAGGGGACGGATTGCCAAACCTGAGCAAACCTCAATTCCCCGGATTGCCGGGTTTGGGAACGGGGCCATCCAAGAAAAAATAGCCCATTAATTTAATTCAACTTTTTTAACAACAACTTCAAACAACCAAAACTATTAAGGAACTTATTTATTATGGCACTTAAAATTCGTCTCGCCCGTGCAGGCTCCAAAAAACGCCCCTATTACCACATCGTTATTGCTGATGTTCGTGCCCCTCGTGATGGCCGTTTTATCGAGCGTATCGGCTCCTATAATCCCATGTTGCCAAAAGACAATGATGATCGGATAAAACTTGATGTCGAACGCGCAACCCATTGGCTTTCCGTTGGTGCCCAACCCACCGATAGGGTAGCCCGTTTTCTTGATGCCAATGATATTGTTAAACGTAAAATACTAAACAATCCCAACAAGGGAAAGCCAGGCAAAAAAGCTGTTGCACGTGCTGAAGAAAAAGCTCGGGCCGAAGCCGACGCCAAAGAAGCTGCCAGTGCCGAGGCAAGCGCAGAATAATCATGTCCGGACAAAAAAATGGTCCCGACAAAAATATGATCCTTATGGGCCGCATTGGCGCGGCCCATGGGCTTCAGGGTGAAGTGCGCATTGCCTCTTTTACCCAAGACCCTATGGCAATCGCCAAATATGGCGACTTAAGCACCTCTAGGCCAGAGCTAAATATAACCATCAAAAAATCGCGTCTTGCCAAAAGCAAAAGCTCTTCTTCCCAACAGACAATTATTATTGCCAAGCTGCAAAATATTGATACCCGCACCCAAGCAGAAGGTCTGAACGGAATTGAGCTTTTTGTCAAAAAAGAAAAACTGGCACAAAACCAGAATCAAGAAGATGAATTTTTACACATCGACCTGATAGGACTGGAAGCACGCTTACCTGGCGGAAAAAAAGCAGGCAAAGTTATTGCCGTGCAAAATTTTGGCGCTGCCGACCTGTTGGAAATTGAGCAAAGTTCAAAAAAAACCATTCTATTGCCCTTTACCAAAGCCGCAGTACCCAAGATTTGTCTGGAAGAGGGATTTTTGGAAATAGTTCCCCTTGAAGAAATCGATGGAGAAAACCGAAAAGAAGACAAGAACAAAGGAGACGGCAGTAATGAGCTTTGATGCCCATATAATTACCCTGTTTCCTGAATTGTTTCCTGGCACTTTAGGGGCTTCGGTTATCGGGCGCGGATTAAATCAGGGGCTTTGGTCACTAAGCACCTCCAACCTGCGCTCCTTTGCCTCTGGCAAACATAAAAATGTAGATGACACCCCTTCGGGCGGTGGGCCGGGGATGATTTTACGGGCCGATATTTTAGCTAAAGCAATTGATGCGGTTTCCCCTGCCAATGATCCGCGCCCGCGTATCCTGATGAGCGCGCGGGGCAAACCCCTGACCCAAAAGCTTGCCCATGAATTAGCTGATGGACCGGGGGTTATTATAATTTGTGGCCGCTTTGAGGGCGTTGACCAAAGAATAGTTGAAAAGCGAAACCTGCTGGAAGTTTCAATTGGCGATTATGTGCTTGCAGGCGGCGAAGTTGCTGCCATGGCTCTGCTTGAGGCAAGTATCAGGCTAATTCCCGGAATATTAGGGGCCGTTGAGAGCCGCGATGAAGAAAGCTATGAAAACAACCGGCTGGAATACCCCCAATACACCAGACCACAAATCTTTGAAGGCCTTGAAATTCCAGCGGTTTTGACTTCCGGTGACCATGGAAAAGTAAAACAATGGCGAAAAAATGCCAGCGACGAGCTGACCAAAACTCGCCGCCCCGATCTGGCAGACAAAAGTAAAGAGCAAAAATAAAACAGATAAAGCGCCTTAACTTAAGCCCCAACCGCGATTTATATTGGACTCTTGGCGTTTTCCCATGTATAGGCCGCCTCGACGATATTTCCGTCCAACCAAGACCGGGCTGAATGTTTTATATAATAGACATTCAAAAGGCCTCTAAGAAAAGATAAAACACGGAAAAGAACAGGCACATGAATATTATTGAACAGCTCGATAAAGAGCAAAAAGAACAACTTACTAGTAATCGCGAAATTCCTGATTTTTCCCATGGTGACACGGTTAAAGTCTGGGTAAAAGTTCGTGAAGGCGAAAAACAACGCCTACAGGCCTATGAAGGTGTGGTTATTGCCCGCGCTGGTTCTGGCCTGAACCAAAATTTCACCGTACGCAAGATTTCCTATGGTGAAGGCGTAGAAAGAGTATTCCCGCTCTATTCTCCCAATATTGATAATATCGAGATTTTGCGTCGCGGCAAGGTACGGCGCGCCAAGCTTTATTATCTTCGTGACCGTCGTGGTAAATCTGCGAGGATTTTTGAGGCAACAAACGCCCGCACCAAACGCATTCGCGATGGCGAACGCGCCTTGGCAGCAGAAGCGCGTTCACTACGTGAAAAAGAGCGCGAAGCAGCAGCTACCCAGCGCGCCAATGATGAAAAAGCCGCAGCAAGCGCTAGCGAGCAGGCAAACAAAAGCGAATAGTTTTTGCAAAAGCGAATAGTTTTTGGTTTTGCAAAATTTTTATAAAAACCCGGCAAGAAATTGTCGGGTTTTTTATTTCCCGAAACAGCTCAAAATTTCAAGCGACAGACATGGCATCACTAATCACAGCTTGATTAAGACAGACGCATATAGGCCTGTGAAACCTGCTGCGAAGTTGGCTGTTGGCTGGCATCTGGAGGCAATTGACTCTGCAAATTCAAAATTGAATTTTCTAGCTCGGCAACCCGAATAGTATCGCGGGCGGAAAGCTGGATTTCAACTCCGGCACGATCATTAATAAGTTCTGCCAAATCATCATATGCCTTGCGTTCGGAAATTGATAATTCAGAAACTGCTCTTGGCGGGTTAACTTCTTCTATTAGTTTGACGATGTTTTGAAACTGGGCCCTAATGGTTGCACTTTCGGGGCTTCTGCTAACAGCTTCCTCCAAAGTAGACTTAACCCGCTCCAGCCTGTCCAGCTGTTTTTGTTGAATCGGATTCAATTTTGGATCAAGCAAAACCTTCATCAAACCAGCATATTCGACCAGTTTTTTATCTTCGCCATCTACTTCAGTAGTTGGCTTGCCAATTATTTCATCCGCCTGAGCCAACAATGCAAGACGGTCTTCTAGCTCGTCCGGTCTAACGGTTCCGCTTGCCGATTTTTGCTGGATTTCTACCACTTTAGCTTGGATTTCAGCCAGTTTTGCCTTTTCAGCAAGGTTCAATACCGGCTTATACCCGCGAAGCTGGTTTATTTCACGTTTTTGAGCATCAATAGTTACTTTTGCGGTTTGCTGGGCAGGAGTTATTCCTTGAGTTTGCCCAATGGAAAATACCGCATCAAGCGCCGTGCCGCCAAATAATCCGGATACTCCATCAATAGCCATGGATATAATTCCAAAATTTCAAAATCACACCCACAATTCAGGCTCCAGACAACAAAATTCAAATCAGTGGAAGTTAGTGTGGCAGAAAATTTCTTTCCAAAACCCTAATTCTTTCCAAAATCTTAAGTTTTTACTAAAATTTCCTGAATATTCCTTTTAAGATATCCTGACTTTAACATTACCGGTGCAAAAATAACCCATGAACAAAATGGTGACCAATAAAAAATCCGCCGGCCTTAGGGTAGCAAAAGCACTAGAAAATGTAATTCCTAAAAGGCGCCTGAAAACCGACGCGCTCTATACCTATGCCTATTCCGGTGATGCCAGCTATTTCCGGCTAGTACCGGCACTGGTAGCCATCATAAATTCTCAAGCTGAATTGATAAAATTGCTTAAAGCGTGTGAAAAAGAGAATATAGGGGTAACTTTTAGAGCCGCCGGCACCTCACTTTCCGGGCAAGCAATTACCGATAGTGTGCTTTGTGTGCTTGGGGATGGCTGGGATAATATCAAAATATCCCAAAATGGCAAAAGAATCACCCTTGGCCCGGGAACCATAATTTTGGCCGCCAATGCCAAATTAAAACCCTATGACAAAAAAATCGGCCCAGACCCGGCAAGCCTGAACACCTGTAAAATCGGCGGTGTTGTAGCCAATAATTCCTCGGGAATGTGCTGCGGAATGGCCCAGAATACCTACCAGACCATGCACGATATTTCCCTTGTTCTGGTTGATGGAACAATATTGGACAGCTCCAGCGCTGCCTCGCGGGAAGAGTTTCGCAAAAACAGGCCTGATATTATTAAAGGGCTGACTGAATTAGCCGCAAAAACCCGCCGTGACAATCAACTGGTAGATTTGATTTCCTATAAATATGAAATTAAAAATACCGTCGGCTATTCCATAAATGCCCTGATAGATTTCACTGATCCAATAGATATTCTCACCCATTTGATGGTTGGATCCGAAGGAACTTTGGGCTTTATCTCCTCAATTACCTATAACAGTGTTGACGACCACCCTTTCAAGGCCACGGCATTGGTAGCCTTTGCATCCAATCATATTGCCGCCAAGGGGGTTCAAGCACTACACAAGGTTGGTGTTTCAGCAGCAGAATTTATGGAACGCAAAGCTCTGGCAAAGGTCGAGCACCTGCCCGCCCTGCAAAGGTTCAAACAGGTTTTGAGCAAAACCTCCCCGGCCGTTCTGATAGAGATAATGGCCCCCACTGCTAAAAAGCTTGATGAGGAAATAAATTCTGCCCTCAAGGCCATGCAAAAGGTGGGCACGCTTTCTACTCCTGAATTTACCAAGGATATATCGGTTCAGGCCCAATTATGGGATGTGCGCAAGGGACTTTTTGCCTCCGTTGGTGCTGTGCGCCCATTAGGATCGCTAATGCTCAGCGAGGATCTGGCGGTGCCAATCAATAGACTTGCCAATGCTGTGGATGATCTTCGCGACCTTTTAGACAAGCACAAATATTATGACGGGGTGATTTTTGGCCACGCCTTGGCTGGCAATTTACATTTTCAGATGCATGCGGATTTTACTAATGAAAGTGAACGCCAGCGCTTTGATGCCTTTGCCCGCGAACTTTCCCACTTGGTTTCGGTGCAATATAAGGGATCGCTAAAAGCCGAGCATGGCACCGGCAGGGCCATAGCTCCATTTGTCGAGCAGGAATGGGGCAAAAAAGCCTATGCAATAATGGGCGAGATCAAACAGCTTTTGGACCCGCAAAACATCTTGAATCCAGGAGTTTTGCTAAGCGACGACAAACAAGCCCATATCAGGAATATAAAGCATATGGCGACCAGTGACGAACTGGTCGATCTTTGTGTTGAATGCGGGGTTTGCGAGACTACCTGCCCCTCGGCCGGTTTTACCCTTAGCCCACGCCAGCGCATTGCCATAACCAGAGAGCAGGCAAAATTGCAACGGTCTGGAGAAACTGCCCAGCTGAGAGAATTAAACAAAGGCCTTGCCAAGGCTGTGCTTGATACTTGCGCTGGTTGCAGCCTTTGCGCAACCCTTTGCCCCATAGGCATTGATACCGGGGCCATGGTTAGAAACCTGCGCCAGCAAAAAAACACCCCCCTAAAGGAAGCTATTGCCCAACTTGCCGCCAATAATACTCAAATAGTTGAAACTGTTAGCAAAACCGCCATTTCGGCACAAAACCTGATAAACAAATTTACCCCCTCGCTGCTTCCTTTCATGCCAACTCCTCCACCGCCCATAAAACAACCCGAGCCAAGCCCAAAAGCACCTTTGGGGGATGTAGTTTATTTTCCCGCCTGCCCGTCGCGGATTTTTGGTAGTCAAAAAACTGCTTTTGATCTTTTACCGGCAACTGAGGCCATGCTGGTTTTGTTGCAGCGGGCCGGGTTCAACCCCATACTACCAAAAAATCTGCAAGGATTATGTTGTGGTCAGCCTTTTGCTTCCAAAGGTTTTGAAAAGCAGGCCATGGACTTGAGCAACAAGCTTGGCCTTTCGTTGCAGGAAATTCAAGATAATCAGCCGATAAAAATTATCACCGATGCCGCCACCTGCACCAAATATATGGGCGAAAACAATATTGCTGTTAGCGACAATATTAAGTTTTTGCTCCACGAACTAGCCCCCCATCTAAGAGTTGAAAGCCCTTTGCAAACTCTGGCTGTTCATCATAATTGCGCTGGTAAAACCATGGGTAATTCTTCAAATTTGGAAGCTTTGGCCAAAATTTGTGCCACAGATATAGCTCCATTGAATTCCATCACCTGTTGTGGTTTTGCTGGTGACAGGGGCATATTCGAGCCAAAACTTAATGAGCACGCCCTAAGATTTGCCAAAAACGACCTGCCCGAAAATTGTAAAATCGGAGTTTCAACCGTTTCCACCTGCGCCATTGGGCTTTCTAAACATTTGCAAATCCCCTTTGTCTCCATTGCCTCGATACTGGAATATGTCTCGCGGCCCAAAGGATAGCTTTTGTAATTATTCAATTTACCGATATAGTCCGGATAGCCCGTTAATTTCAGTATGATATTTATACGAAAGGCTACCAGGGAAAATAAATCAGAAACAATAAACAGGATAAAACAACCATGACTGGCGACGACAAACTCAAGGTAAAAATTTTATCTTCCAAGCCAATCTCGCCCAAAGATCGCATTGCCAATGCCGCATTATCCCTGTTTATCCGCTATGGTTTTGAGGGCGCTTCCATTGCCCAGATCGTTAAGGCCAGCGCTGTTTCCAAAGGCGCATTCTATCATTATTATGTTTCAAAGGCCCAAATCCACGGGGAAGTAGTGGAGGCCTATTTTCTTGCTCCCTTTGCAGAGCTGAATCTAAAAAAACTAGCCAAACAATCGCCAAAAAAGGCCAAAAATACCCTGCGTAACTATTTTACTCAACAAATAACCAATGGCCAAGATAATTTGCCACAAAGCCCGCTACGCTTACGGGCATTTTTGTTCGACAGTTTTATTCACCTACCCGGATTTGATAAAAAATTCGCCAAAAACTATAAACAAATTATCAAGGCACTGTCCTTGTCTCTAGCTGGCTCAACCACTGCCAACAAAAAAACCAAACAACAGGCCAAAAAGATCTTGGTACAAATTGAGGGAGAATTACTGCTAAATTCTATCCTCGCGCTCAATAATAGCAGCACAGATTCCAAAAACACCTGATTTAATAACTCATAATAACTCTATCGGCATAACTCTATCGTCTTTTTTGATCCTGCAAAATCATCTGCGCGCCCTTTTGCGCAATCATTATAGTTGGACTATTGGTATTTCCCGAAGTTATCGTTGGCATGATTGAAGCATCAACGACCCTTAAGCCATCGACACCAAAAACCCGTAATCTTTGGTCAACCACCGCCATAGGATCACTTGGCAGGCCCATTTTTGCTGTTCCGACGGGATGAAATATTGTGGTTCCAATATCGCCCGCTGCCCTAATCAACGCCTCGTCGCTATCATCTGTTTTCGGGCCGGGCAGATATTCTTCAGGCCTATATTTTACCAACGCCTTTTGCCCCATCAAGCGCCGCGTTACCCTGATGGCATCAGCAGCAACCATCCTGTCCTCATCGGTGGAAAGGTAATTTGGAGCAATAATTGGCTTGGAATTAATATCGCTGGATTCAAGCCTGATATAGCCCCTAGAGGTGGGCGAAAGATTGCAGGCACTAACCGTAACCGCATCAAAGCGATGCAACGGATCACCAAATTTATCCAAAGATAGGGGCTGAGCATGAAATTGAATATTGGCCCTCTCGTATTTGGCACTCGAGCGGGTAAACATCCCCAATTGCGAGGGAGCCATGCTCAAGGGGCCACTACGGTTTATTGCATATTCAAGCCCCATCATCGCCCGACGAACCAGCGAATGATAATCACTATTTAGGGTGCGCACATTGCTAACCTTGTAAATAGCCCTTTGCTGAAGGTGGTCCTGAAGGTTCCTGCCCACCCCGTCGCGCGCAATTCTGGTTTTAATCCCCAATGGTTTAAGCCATTCCCCCGGCCCAATTCCCGAGCGGTGCAAAATCTGCACCGAGCCAATGGAGCCGGCGCTCAAAATCACCTCGCCATTGGTATTGGCAGTGACCCGTTGCCCCCCTTGCTCAAATTCAACTCCGCAAACCCTATCGCCAGCAAGTTTTAATTTTTCGACACAAACTCCGGTGACAATCTTTAAATTCTGGCGCGATTTTATCGGGTTCAAAAAAGCATGGGCGCTCGAAACCCGCCTTCCCCGCCGCTGATTAACCTGAAAATAGCTCACACCTTCATTATCACCGCAGTTGAAATCCTTAATCCATGGAACCCCCATCTGGGCCCCGGCATCACCGATCGCATCAAGAATTTCCCATTTCACCCGCGGCTCTTCCACATGCCATTCGCCCCTATTGGAATGAAAGTCGTTGGAGCCGCCAAAATGATCATCAATTTCTTTAAAAGCTTCAAGAACATCGCTCCAGCCCCAGCCAGAAAGTCCCAATTGCCGCCAGTGATCATAATCCGCACCCTGCCCGCGCATATAAACCATGGCATTTATCGCCGAACAGCCACCAATGACTTTTCCACGCGGATAATTTAGTGATCTACCGTTCAATCCGGGTTCGGTAATTGTTTTGAACATCCAGTCCGAGCGAGGGTTACCAATGGCGAATAAATAACCAACTGGAATATGATACCAGATCCAGTTATCTGCTCCTCCGGCTTCTAAAAGCAGGACTTTATTTTTGGAGTTTTCTGACAAACGATTGGCCAACAGGCAGCCTGCAGAGCCGCCACCAACTATTACATAGTCGAAATCACCCTCCAGTTTTTTCACCAAACTATCTGTCATTTTGCACCCCTGATATTACTCCCTATTCCAATAGGAGCCGAAATCGGTTAGTATAACAACATTATAGCGGCTGATTGCTCAATATTGTTCAACTTGCAACCAGCATTATTTCAACTAGCCTGATTTGGTGAGGACTAACTAAAAACCTGTTTTTAACTTCTTTGGAGGCCCATAATGACCGTTGCAGCACTTTTAAATGATAAACCCGCAAAAACCATTAGCTTGCCTTCAAACTCAACTATTGCACAGGTATGCAAAACCCTGTCAAAAAACCGTATTGGTGCCGTTCTTATTGTTGATGACGATCATTTAGGCGGAATTGTTTCAGAGCGTGATGTTGTCAGGTTTTTAGCCACTTCCGGCTCCTCGGCCCTTGAGCAAACCGCCAGTGATTGCATGACAAAAAAACTGGTTACCTGCACCAGATCCGACACGGTTGCCCTGCTTATGGAGCGTATGACAACAGGACGTTTTCGTCACGTTCCCATTGTAGAGAACGATAAATTAATCGGAGTTGTTTCAATTGGCGATGTTGTGAAGTACCGCATTGCAGAGGTCGAGCGCGAGGCGCAGGAAATCAGGGACTATATCGCTACCACCTAAGTGGTGCCACCTAAAATGTTGCCAGCTAACATTGGCAACCAGACCATTGACCTCTGGCGCTTTTCCCTGGAATAAAAATTGGCAAAACAATTTAGATTGTTTGCCAACAAACATTCATAACAGAAATATACCTCCTGAAGAAACTACTGGAAATACGTAGCGGCATTTGCAAGGATAGTTGTCAATAATTGAAAATCAGAGTGAGTTTTTTACCCCGTATGTATCAGTAAACCACCCCGGACTTACTGGTGAAAAATGTGAATTTGCTGTGTATACAATTTGTTGTTTATTGCAGAGGCTAAAAAAATGGGATCAATAATTTCTAAGTGGGTTTTTCCTGGGATTGCGACGGTAATTATTGGCACATTTGCTGCCCTGTTCTTTAGCCAATCTTCTATTGAAGAAGATTTAACACAAAAAAGCCTGGCAATAATTGCTAATGGCGGCGGCCAATATGGTGCCGATTGGGCCCAAATTTCTTTTGATGCCAGAGACGGGCGCATTAGCGGTACAACCACTGATGGAAGAGCTGCCTCACAAATTGTCGAGCAAATTTCAGCAATTCCCGGCGTGCGCTCACTGAGTTCTAATATTGAACTTGCCCCGGCTATCAGCCCCTATCCTTTTGTTGCAGTACTTAACGAGGGTATTGTCTCCCTCAGCGGTGGTGTTCCAAGCATTGCTGTACGCGATGCGCTGCTAGAAATAACCGGCGCAAAAGATGCCGGCCTCGATCTGATTTCCGGGGTTCCTGAAGGGGATTGGACAAACGCAGCCCTATTTGCTGTTTCTCGACTTGGGGGCCTTGAAAGCGGGCAGGCCATTTTATCCGACCTATCACTTTCTATTACCGGACTTGCCAAATCTTTTGAAGAATATTTAGCCTTAACAACAAGCCTTATGGGCAAACTCCCTGCCGGTGTAACCCTTAAAACAGCAGCTATTTCGCCTCCATTTGTGGAAAATTATATTTTTGATGCCATTCGCAAAAATGGCGATACCATTGTTTCAGGGCTTGTTCCCAATGAGGCAACCCGCACAAAAATTGCCGAACTAACCGGCGCTTCAATTGAAAATCTGCAACTGGCCAGCGGCGCTCCACAAAATTTTATGTCATCACTGGATTTTGGCTTGAAATTGCTTGGTACTACTATCGATGGAAAAGTTCGCCTGAAACAATCAGAGCTGTCTTTTAGTGGTATTGCCGCAACAAGAGATGATTTCGAAATGGCCACATCACTACTAACTTCAGGGATCCCCCAGGGCGTAGAGCTTAAGGTTTTTAACATCGACCCCGCCATCAAAGATCCCTATTTCTGGTTTGTACAAAAATCAGCGGACGGATCCATAAGCATATTTGGTAATTTGCCCAATGAAGCAACTCGCGCTGCTATCATGCGCCGCGCCGGTGAAAATGCGATTGACCGCACCAAAATTTCCAGCGGCGCCCCCGAAACATTTTACGCCGATGCCCTTAGCGCTATTTCAGCACTTTCAAACCTTGACGAGGGACGCGCCGGATATGCAGGAGGAACATGGTATCTGCTTGGAGAACCTAATAGCCAACAAGCTGCTGATATGGCGCTAAGTGCCTTGCTGGGCGCACGCACCAAAGCTGAAAACTGGCGATTGACCATTACCGAGGCGCCTCCGGTGCCGGTAATTCCCTATCTCTGGTCCGCCGACAAATTTTCCAACGGCACCATTATTTTAAATGGCAATGTTCCCGATCAAGAAACAAAGGATGCCATTTTACTTGCTTCAGGCGAGAATGTTCGAGACAATATGAGCATTTCCTTTGGCGCCCCGCAGGGCTTTGCCCAAGACAGTCTGGTTGCTATTTCGGCCCTTCAAAACCTTGAAACAGGGCGGGCCGGACTTTTTACAACTGGCTGGTTTTTATTTGGCCAGGCGCTTGATAATGCGGCCTTGCAAGCAGCTACCAATGCCCTTGCCGACTCAAGCGTTGCCACGGATCTTTGGCGTATCGAGCTTCCAAAACCTCCAAAACCACCAGAGCCAGAAATTGTGGTAATTGAGGAAGCTCCCATTGAAGAAACGGCGCCGGTGGCTAAAGAAGCCCCGAATAGTGTGCTTTTGACAGCATCTGCTACCTGCCAGAGCAAAATTTCAAAACTTTTAGACACAAATAACATCAAATTTAATACGGCCAGCGCCAGAATAAAATCCGATTCCTTGTCTGTGGTGCGAGAAATATCGACCTATCTCAAGCAATGCCCCGATTCAAGAATTTACATTGAGGGATATAGCTACAATCAAGGTGATTTTGCCAACAATCTAAAGCTCTCCAGCGATCGCGCTGACTCTATCGTTTATGCTCTGGTGAAGCTTGGCATTGATCGCGACCGCATGTTGCCGATTAGCTATGGACAAGACAACCCCGTCACCAGCAACGAGAGCACCGGGGGACGTCAGCTAAACCGTCGGATAATATTCAAAATCATTGATTAACCAACCAAGACAAAAGGAAAAAACCCATGCTTATCGATTCTATTGTCTATCTGTACCAGAACTATTGGTTCATTCTCCTTTTGGCATTGCTGATCGGATTTGTTGTTGGTTGGAAAAGCTACGCACCAGCATCCTGATAGCCCAAGCGTAAGGAGTAAATATTATGAATATCGCCCATATTATTGAAACCGCCCTGATGATTTTGGTCGTTTTTCTAATCGGAGCAATTCTTGGCTATTTAATTCGCCACTTATTTTTCAGGCCCCAAACCCAAACTGCCAGCCCTGCTACCAGTAGTACTGCGACCAATAGCCCTGCGACTAGTCGCTCTGCGACCAGCCCTGTGACTGCATCAAAAGTTGTAACTGCTCCTGCGGCCCGGCAAACTACTGCACCAAAGCCAACAGCAAAAGCAAAATCAACTTCGTCCACCAGCAAAATCACTAACAACACTACAAATATCACTAACAACACTACAAATGCAAATGACAAACCAGAGACACTATCCAAGCCCAGAGATGGCAAAAAGGATGACCTAAAACGCATAAAGGGAATAGGCCCAAAAATCGAAAAAACCCTGAACGAGCTAGGAATTTATCACCTTGACCAGATAGCCAAATGGTCGCCAAAAACTGTGGAATGGATCAACACTTCTATTAAATTCAAAGACCGTATCCAGCGCGAAAAATGGATCGAGCAGGCCAAAAAACTGGCGGCAGGAAAAGATACCGAATTTTCCAGGCGCGTTGATAGGGGCGCCGTTCCCAGCAGCAAAAAATAGGCCGTGGCCTAAAGGGGGTTTAGGATAATCGGTGATGACCTCGGCAGGCTTGTAACACCTGGCGCCGGCGGGCTTGTCTTGCCTCGCGCCGGCGGGCTTGTAGCGCCTCGCGCCGGCGGGCTGGTTATCCGGTTCAAAAACGATCGCGCAGACTATACCAGCTCATTGCCAAAATCAGTAATGGCAGGCGCATTTTTATCCCGCCGGGAAAAGGCTTTCCCGGTATTTTTGCCATCAGGTCAAACCTTTCAGCCGTCCCCCCGATTACCTCGCACAAAAGCTTGCCTGCAAGAACCGCCATGCCGACCCCATGGCCGCTATATCCTGATGCCGAAAAAACATTGGGAGCCAGTCGAGAAAAATCCGGCATCCGGCTCATGGTGATCGCCAAAGTCCCCCCCCAGGCAAAGTCTATTTTTGTATCCCTTAATTGGGGGAATATTTCCAGCATCGGTTTTCTTGGTTTTTCTTGCAAATTGAGAGGAAATTTATAGCCATAACTTTCTCCGCCCCCAAAAAGCAGGCGATAATCTTGCGAAAGCTTGAAATAATTGACCACAAACCTGCTATCGGCCACCGCAATATTATCCCGGATCAGGCTTTTTGCCATTTCCTTGCCCAAAGGCTCGGTGGCGAGGATAAAATTATTTATCGGCATGACCCTAGAGGCAATTTTTTGCTCCAGATCCCCCAGATAACCATTGGTGCCAATTGCCACAAATTTTGCCAGAACATGGCCATTTCCAGTTATGATTTTTGCTGGATCACCATGCCGAATTCCTTTCGCCTTTGTTTGCTCGAAAATGCGCACCCCCGCCTGCAAACAAGCCCGAGCCAAACCAAGAACAAAATTTAGCGGATGTAAATGTCCCGCCCCCCGATCAAAACTTCCCCCGCAATAGACATTGCTACCAAGCATTTCGCTTATGGAATTTTTATCAAGGGCCGAAATTTCTCCATAGCCATATTCATTATTTAATTTTTCCACATAACTAAAATCATGGTGCAGATTTCTTTTGCGCCATTGGGCGTGCATTACCCCATCCCCATAGCCACAATCGATTTCATGCTTGGCAATCAGATCTTTAACCAGTTTTTTGGATTCTTGCGCCAGTTCCCAGAGTTTTTTGGCCATATCAAAGCCCAATTGCTTTTCAAGAATTCCCTGATCAAGCCTTTGCCCCGAACCTAGCTGACCCCCATTGCGCCCCGAAGCTCCAAAACCAACCCGCTGGGCTTCCAGCACCACCACATCATATCCGCGCTCCGCCAGATGCAAAGCCGTTGCAAGCCCCGTATAGCCAGCCCCGATAACACAAACATCGCACGAAATATTGCCTTGCAAACTAGCCATCAATGGCAAATGTTTTGCACTTGCCGCATAATAGGAGCGCGGATATTGCCCCGACCTGTCATTGACGTTTAATAAATCCACAATATTTTCTGCCGTAAATTTTTACACATTCAATAATAAATGCTCGCGCTCCCACGGGCTGATAACTTCCAAAAAAGCCTTGGCCTCGTGGCGCTTCACCGCCCCGTAAATCCGGCAAAACTCTTCCCCCAAAATTGTTGTTATCTCGGAGGCCTGATCAAACATATCCAAGCCCCCCATCAGACTTCTGGGCAATACCCTTGGCAAATCATAGGCTTCCCCTTGCAATGGCGCCCGTGGTGCAAGCGCATTTTTCATCCCCAAATATCCACAGGCCAAAGAAGCTGCAATTGCCAGATAAGGATTTGAATCCATTCCCCCAACCCGATTTTCCACTCGTCTGGCCTCGGGTTTTGAAATAGGAATTCTTAAACCAGTTGTACGGTTGTCCGCTCCCCATTCCAGATTTATCGGTGCGGCACCTTTGGCGACAAAACGGCGATAGGAATTTACATAAGGGGCAAAAAGGCTAATCACCTGCGGAATATATGTCTGCTGGCCCGCAATAAAATTGTGAAATAATTTTGTTTCATTGCCCTGCTGGTCATTAAATAAATTATCGCCATTTCCATCCAGAACCGATTGATGAATATGCATGGCACTGCCCGGCTCATCCTGCATCGGCTTGGCCATAAAAGTAGCAAAACAATCATTTTTTAGCGCCGCCTCGCGGATTAAACGCTTAAAGAAAAACACTTGGTCAGCCAGCCGAACAGGGTCCCCATGCACCAGATTGATTTCTATCTGCCCTGCGCCCCCTTCCTGAATTATCGTATCAATTTCCAAACCGGCGGCTTGGGCGTAATCATAAATATCATCAATTACCTGCCCATAATCATCAACCGCACTCATGGAATAGGACTGCCGTGAAACCACCCTGCGCCCGGTTCTGCCCATTGGTGGCTCGATAGCTTTGGCCGGATCAAGATTTGGTTTGGTCAGGTAGAACTCGATTTCAGGGGCCACAACCGGCTTCCATCCCTGCTGGTTATAAAACTCAACCACCCGCTTTAGAACATTTCGCGGCGCCACCTCAACAGGCTTCCCCTCAATATCCGCTATATCGTGGATTACCTGAATTGCCACATCATTCGACCATGGAACCGCAACCGCCGTCAAATAATCAGGGGTTAAGACCATATCGGATTCGCGCCACTGCCCCTCTATTTCCATATTCACATATTCGCCAGAGATGGTCTGGTAAAAAATCGATATGGGTAAAAATGTGCGCTCCAGACGATCAAAAGTTGTTCCGGGCATGGTTTTGCCCCGCGACATGCCAACAAAATCAGCAATTATGCACTCAACTTCTTCTACCGGCGCTCCATTGATCCAGTTTTGCGTTGATTTGGGAAAGCGTGATATAAAATCCATCATAATTGTCCCTGTTGGTCTTCTCGGTTTCGGGTTTTATTGTTTCTTGGGCGCTTGAAAAACTCTTCAAACTTATAAGCAAGCCGTTTTGCTTCCAGCTTTTGTTCATCTTCTGCGCCCCTGCCAGCAAAAGTCAAAGCAACCTCCCGCTTTGCCTCTTTTGTTATATTTGCTGGCAAAATATCTTTTCGCGCTTCTATTAAATCAGCCAAAAACCCGATGCTGAATTCTGGATGCGGCTGCAAACTTAGCGCCCTGTCCCCATATTCCAACATGGCGTAGGGACAAAAATCAGAACTGGCTATTACTTTTGCACCCTTTGGCAATTCTACCACCTGATCCTGATGCCAGGCGGGAATTTTAAAAACATTTTGCCCCTTAAAATCAGCATATTCCTTGATACCGGCTGACCAGCCTTTGGAATATTTTTCGACCCGACCACCAAGGGCCTGCGCCAAAATCTGATGTCCAAAACATATGCCGATAATGGGGATTTTTTTCTCATAGGCTTGCCGCAAAAAACTTTGCAAGCGCTCAATCCAGTCAAATTCATCATAGGCGCTAAATTTTGAGCCACTTATCAGCCAGCCATCTGCTTCCCTTGCACTATCAGGAAAAACCCCGTCAAGAACCGGATAGGTGACAAATTCAAAGCCCCTGCCAGCAAGCAGGTTAATGAACATATCATTATAATCCCCATGCTTTACCCGCAAATGCTCCGGGGATCTTCCGGTTTGTAAAATTCCAATTTTCATACTTTTATTGCCAGTTGTTTTTTATTCAGTTGCTTTTTATTCAGTTCCTGCCAACCCGCCAAAAAATCCAGAGCGTCAACTTCAGTCATTTTTAATATTACTTTTTTGCATAATTATAGCGGCAGCTATCACCCCCAGCGAAACAATTAGAATAATAATTGTCGCCAGCGCATTTATATCCGGAGATATCCCAAGGCGAACCTTGGAAAATATCAACATCGGCAAAGTAGACGAGCCGGGGCCGGAAACAAAATTGGCGACCACCAGATCATCCAGAGACAGGGTAAAGGCCAGCAACCAGCCAGCAATCACCGCCGGATAGATATTGGGCAGCGTAATATCAAAAAACACCCTAACCGGCTTGGCCCCAAGGTCGGCCGCGGCCTCTTCAATCGATAAATCCATATTCACCAGCCGCGATTGCACAACAACCGCCACATAGGCCGCACCGAACGTGGCATGGGAAATAATAATTGTCACAATTCCGCGCCCTGCCGGCCAGCCGATTGCCCCCTGCAAAGTCACAAACAACAATAAAAGCGAAAGACCGGTTATCACTTCGGGCATAACCAGTGGCGCACTAATCATCCCCTGCAACAGGGTGCGGGTGCGAAATTTGCCAAACCTGACCAAAACAAGGGCGGCAATGGTGCCAATAATAACAGCAATTGTTGCGCTGGCAAAAGCAACCTTGAGACTAACCCATGCTGCTGATAAAATTTGCGCATCAAAAAATAGTTCCCGATACCATTTTGTGGAAAATCCTGCCCAAACGCTCACCAGCTTGCTTTTGTTAAAACTAAATATCACCAAGGATACTATCGGCGCATATAAAAAGATAAACCCGAGAGTTCCAACTGCTAAAACAAGACGCGAGGGCCGTTTCATGGCGAACCTCCCTGATCATTCTTGTGGGAGCGTTGCAAAGCCATAATCGGGATCACCAGTATCAACAGCATAATAATTGCCACCGCCGAGGCCACCGGCCAATCGCGATTGGAAAAAAACTCTGTCCATAAAACCTTGCCAATCATCAATGTATTAGGCCCGCCAAGCAATTCGGGAATAACAAATTCACCAACCACGGGAATAAACACCAGCATCGAACCGGCGATAATTCCCGGAATAGACAAGGGTAATGTCACGCTAAGAAATACCCTGAAAGGTTTTGCCCCCAGATCAGCGGCCGCCTCCAGCAAGGAATTGTCCATTCTTACCAAATTGGCAAAAAGTGGCAAAATCATAAACGGCAAATAGGTATAGACAATGCCCACATAAACCGCGAAATCCGTTTGCAGCATAATCAAGGGATCATCAATTATTCCCAAGGAAATCAAGGTGTTATTTATTATCCCGTTGGCTTTCAAAATTCCAATCCACGCGTAAACCCTGAGCAAAAACGATGTCCAAAACGGCAAAATAATCAACATCAGCAATATGTTGCGCAATCCAGAGCGCGCGCGGGCAATCATATAGGCCATCGGATAGCCAACAGCCAAAGTCAGGATGGTGGAAATAAAAGCAATTTTTAAGGAATTTATATAGGCGGTGTAATAGAGCGCATCCTCGAGCAAAAACCAATAATTACCAAAGTTCAGCGATAGGCTAAAAACCCCGTCCTGCCACTGCCAAAGCGGTAAAAATGGCGGGCGCGCAATGGCAGCTTCAGAAAAAGAAATTCCCGCCACGACAAAAAATGGTGCCAGAAAAAATATCAGCAGCCACAGGACAGGAATAGCTATAACCAGAGCCTTGCCGCCAAGCCCCGACCCGCTCAACGCTTTGCCAAAAAAGCCATAAAATGGCAGATTTCGTAATCTTGAGCGCTTGCCAGATTGCTTGCCGGGTTTTTCGGCAGGGTTTTTGGCAAAATTACTCACGATACCAGCACTATTCCCGACCCGCCATCAAACCAGAGATAAACCTCATCATCCCAACTGATATCACTGCCCTCAACCCGAGATAAATTTGGTCGGGTTACCCGGATTTCTTTTCCCCCCTCAAGAATTATTTTATATATGGAGATATTTCCTAAATATCCCACTTCCTCAACAACGCCATTTAGGCGGTGAATTGGCTTTTTAGGATTTTTATGGTTTTCAAGGTTTTCCGGTTTGTTCCGGCTCATATGGATTTTCTCAGGACGAATGGCAAATGCAACCGGCTGATTTATCGTGCAACTCACCCCGTGGGGAACTAGAATTTCAATATCCACCTCTGGAGAGCCAATTTTTATAAAATCCTTTTGCTCTTCAATAATTTTACCCTCGAATATGTTTACCGAGCCAATGAAACCGGCAACAAATCGACTATTTGGATATTCATATATTTGACGCGGCTCTCCGATTTGCACCAATTTGCCCCCATTCATTACCCCGATACGGGTGGAAATACTCATAGCCTCTTCTTGATCATGGGTAACAACTACAAAGGTCACCCCCAAAGTTTCCTGAATTTTTACCAATTCGAACTGGGTCTCTTCACGCAGCTTTTTATCCAGCGCCGCCAATGGCTCGTCCAGTAATAAAACCTTGGGATTTTTTACCAATGCCCGGGCCAGCGCCACCCTTTGCTTTTGCCCCCCCGATAACTGGCTTGGCTTGCGTTTGGCAAACTCTTCCAGCTGCACCAATTTTAATATATCATTAACCCGATAGCTTATTTCTGCGCGCCCAACCCGGTCGCGGTGCAAGCCATAGGCAATATTTTTTTCCACATTCATATGGGGAAACAAAGCATAGGATTGAAACATAATATTGGTTGGCCGCTCATGGGAGGCAATGCCGGCCATATCCTGCCCGTCAATTTCAATGGACCCGCTGCTTGGGGTTTCAAGCCCACAAAGCATGCGCAACAGGGTGGTTTTTCCGCAACCAGAACCACCAAGAAGGCAAAATAGTTCCGAGCGATATATATCAAGGCTTACATTATTGACGGCGCTAAAATCCCCAAAATTCTTGGTTAGGTTTTTCAGGCGAATAAAAGGCTTTTCTTGCGCCTTTAACCACGGCCTGGTATCGGCGGCGATTGCAGTTTCCTTCATTTGTCGCCCCTGATGCTAAAAATCCATATAAGTATATTGGCAGGGCGCATTTATGCGCCCTGCCTTACCCAAGAAATATTACAAGCTTTAAATTCCGGTTTTCACCCGTGTCCAAAGCCTGGTCATTAGCCTGTCAGTGCGGGCATCATAAACCTTGGCTGCCCAAAGTCTTTCTTTAGCTGCCCTGGTTGGAAATATACCCGGATCAGCCACAATTTCAGGATCAACCAATGGCATGGAAGCCAAATTGGCATTGCCATACCAAACATAATTGGTGATATCGGCAGTAATTTGTGCATCCATAACAAAATTGATGAATTTCAAGGCCGCATCCGGGTGGGGCGCATCAATAGGAATTGCCAACATATCAAACCATTGCAAAGCCCCCTCATCAGGAATTACATAGCCGATTTCCACTCCATTATCCGCCTCTTCAGCACGGGCCATGGCCTGAAAAACATCCCCCGACCAACCAACCGACACACAAATATCGCCATTGGCCAGGTCATTGATATATTGGGAGGAATGGAAATAGCGAATATTTGGGCGCACGCTTTCAAGCAACTTTGCCCCGGCTTCCAAATCATTGGCGTTGGTCGAGCGCGGATCAAGCCCCAGATAATTCATTGCCGCCGGCAATAGTTCCACTGGCGCATCAAGCATTGTCACCCCGCAATCGGCCAATTTGGCTACAATTTCCGGGTCAAAAATCAATGACCAGCTATTAACCTCATAATCTTCACCCAAGCGCTCGGCCACCGCATTTACATCATAGCCAATGCCCGTGGTGCCCCACATATAAATGGTGGCATATTCATTGTTTGGATCATAGGTTTGCGCGCTCTTCATCAAATCCGGGTCCATATTGGACAGATTTGGTAATTTGGACTTATCCAGGGGCTGATAAACACCGGCCGCAATCTGGCGCTGCATAAAATCGGCGGTGGGAACAACCACATCATAACCCGAATTGCCGGTCAGCATTTTTGCTTCCAGCACCTCGTTACTGTCATAAACGTCATAAACCACCTTGATTCCGGTGGCAGCTTCAAATTTTTCTATCGTGTCTTCAGCAATATAATCAGACCAGTTATAGATGTTTACCGAGCCGTTATTTGCCAGAACCGGCCCCGACAAAACGCTTAGCGCTACCGATAACAACAATATTTTTTTCATTTCTTTCTCCTCAAGGATTTATGGCCAGGACCAAATAATAAGACCAAATAACAAGACCAAATAATCAGTTTAACAAAATTCTATAGCAAAAAAGCAGCATTTGCCAATATTGCATCTTTGGGCTTTAGTTGCATCTGAGTGTTCAGGCTAGTGATTTGAACAGATAAACCAGACCGGAAAGGTTTTGTTAACAAATTGACATCTTCACCCCCCCTAATAAGCAACCATATGCCCACCAACCAGTTGCAAGCCCTTGATGCTGCCCATCATATGCACCCGTTTAGCGACGGCGCAGAAATCAAGGCCAAGGGCGCACGGATTATTACCTCGGCAAACGGCGTTACCCTGATAGATTCCCAAGGTAACAATATTTTGGATGCCATGGCCGGCCTGTGGTGCGTAAATATTGGCTATGGTCGCAAGGAGTTGGCCGATATTTCCGCCCGCCAAATGTTGCAATTACCCTATTATAATACATTCTTTCAAACCAGCCATGTGCCAGCCATTGCTCTGGCGACAAAACTTGCCGAACTGACCCCGCCAAATTTAAACAAGGTTTTTTTCGCCAGCTCAGGCTCCGAGGCCAACGACACCAATATTCGCCTTGTGCGCCATTATTGGGCCTCGCTGGGCAAGGCTGACAAATCCATCATAATCTCCCGCCACAACGCCTATCATGGTTCCACCATTGGTGGTGCCTCCCTTGGGGGCATGGGCGCCATGCACAAGCAAGGTGGCCTGCCCATTGCCGATATTGCCTTTATTGATGAGCCAAACTGGTATGAGCAAGGGGGTGAACTCTCGCCCGAAGAATTCGGGCTTGAGCGAGCAAACCAGTTACAAAGAAAAATAGAAGAACTTGGCGAGCACAAAATAGCTGCTTTTATCGCCGAGCCCATTCAAGGGGCTGGCGGGGTTATCATCCCCCCCGCTTCCTATTGGCCGCAAATTCAAAAAATTTGTGATGCCCATGAGATATTGTTGATTGTTGACGAGGTCATTTGCGGGTTTGGCCGCACCGGTCACTGGTTTGGATCAAATTACTTCCAAATCAAGCCCGATATAATTACCGTCGCCAAGGGGTTAAGCTCAGGCTATGCGCCCATTGGCGCCTCAATAATCAGTGAAGAAATAGCCCAAATCATTTATGGAGCCGGTGATTTCAACCATGGATATACCTATAGCGGACACCCGGTTTGTGCCGCAGTGGCGCTGGAGAATCTTCGCATTATCGAAGAAGAAAATATTATTGGACAGGTACATGATGATACGGGGCCATATCTGGCCGCCAAATGGGGCCAGCTGGCCGATCACCCCCTGATCGGGGAGGCCAAAATAGTTGGCATGATGGCATCTGTGGCTCTAACCCCTGATAAAGCATCACGCGCCCCTTTTGGGGCGGCAAAAGGAAGTGTGGGCCTTATTTGTCGCGAATTTTGTTTTGCCAATAATCTTATAATGCGCCATGTGGGCGATCGGATGATAATTTCGCCACCGCTAATCATTTCACTAGATGAAATTGATTTGCTGATCGATCGGGCCTTAAAATCTTTCGACCAAACCTTGGCCCACATCAAGGCAGAAGGACTTTATATCTAAATGTCCTCTACATGTAGCTAGAACACTTGATATAGCTAAAACACTTGATATAGCTAAAACACTTGGAAAACCGTCAATGAAATCAATGGAAAAATTAATTCAGGCAAAAAAAGAAGGGGAATTATCCCCTATCTTCCTTCAGCCAAAAAATTGGAGCGGGCGATGAGATTCGAACTCACGACCTAAACCTTGGCAAGGTTTCGCTCTACCCCTGAGCTACGCCCGCGCTCCTGATGATTAGTACCAACCCATTAGCTGCAAATCATTAAAATTTACCCCGAAACAGCTTTTATCTATAAGCAAGACTTGTTTCTATCACTAAGGACTTGGCAACTGACCATCGGGCGCCTATATGCCCAATCAAAACCTTAATTGCAACCAAAATTTTACAACAAACCAAATTCATAATTCTGCCAGTCTTTTTTGTATAGTTTTGTTGATCTGAAATAAGTCTTATAACCGCACTCTTTTTCCTAGGCGATAAAATGAACAATATATTTTCGACCGATATTTCAACTCCTGCGACTAGCAATACCAGCGCAAACCCTGCTGATACGGAAGCTAAATTGATATCTGACAGCTCCACAGAGAATTTTATGGCCGATGTAATTCAGCCATCGTCAAAGGTTCCGGTTTTGGTTGATTTTTGGGCGCCATGGTGTGGCCCCTGCAAACAATTGGGCCCAACCCTTGAAAAAGTAGTGGGTGAGGCCAATGGGCGCATCCGTCTGGTTAAGGTAAATATTGATGAAAACCCGGAATTAGCCTCAAAAATGGGCGTTCGTTCGATTCCGGCAGTTTTTTCTTTCTTTAGTGGTCAACCCGTTGATGGCTTTATGGGCGCATTGCCGGAAAGCGAAATCAATAATTTTGTTAAAAAGCAGCTGGATATGGCAGCATCATCAGGTGTTGAGGGGGCCGGCGCTCCTGAAAGCGATATGAATTCCCAGATCGAGCAAGCGTTGATTACGGCCAAAGAGGCCCTTGATAAAAATGATGTGCAACAGGCCCTGCAAATTTATGGCCTAATTCTTGAGCAATTGCCCGAACATAGTCAGGCACTAATTGGTATAACCAATACTTTTATAAAATCAGGAGCCCTTGATCAGGCTGAACAGGCTTTGAATTTGGTGCAAGAGGCCGACCAGAAAAGCGAAGAATATAGTGCTGCAAAAACTGCTCTTGATTTGGCTAACGAGGCTTTGGGTCTTGGTGAAGCCGAAGATATTCAAGCAAAAATAGATGCAGATCCTAATGACCATCAGGCCAGAATGGATCTGGCAATAATGTATAATGCTTCTGGCAATTCAGAAAAGGCCACTCAGGCTCTTATCGAAATAATTCGTCGTGACAGAAAATGGAACGATGATGGAGCGCGCACAAAATTGCTGGAATTTTTTGATGCCTGGGGAGCTACATCGCCCGCTGCCATTTCCGGCCGCAAATTACTTTCACGCACATTGTTTTCTTAGGAAGCCATTAGCTAAATCTAGTGATAGCCATAAAAAATTCATCAGGCAGATTTTCAGGCAGATTCAGGGATTAGAATATTGAAATCCTTAAATCTGCCTGATGACTTATCGTAATCTAGGGTCAGGACCTAGGCTGTTTTTGATTGCAGACCTTGATTTTCTTTGCGACGTCGACGACGCAATTGCATCATTATTACCAGCCCCAAAAGCGCATAGGCCGGTATATAAAACCATTCCTTGGCCATGCGATCCACCGGAACCTGAAGCTCTTTAATAACCCAACCATAGTCCATGGAGCGTTTTTGTGCGGGGCCATTAAAGCGCATATTATCAACTACTGCTTGTCCATCTTCAACGGCGATCGAAAATCCAGCGCTATCAAACAGGCGGGTTTTACCATCCCCTACTTTGGGACCAAGGGGCAATAATACAACTTTGCTGACAAATTCACCGCTGAAATTCTCCCCCTCAACCCGCAAACGAATATTTGCATTATCAGGCTGGGCGCCTGCAAACTCGACTATTTGCACCGGATCCGCCAAAGCAAATTGCGGCTCGATTCGATCTAGCCAAAATGCGGGCCTCAAGAGGGAAAATGCAATCAATAACAATAATGCGCTTTCCCATATGTGACAGCGGGTAAAAAAATGCGCTTTTGTAGCAGCCGCAAAAGCCAGCATTGCAATAACCGCCGAAGTGACCGTAAGCACAAATTGCCACCAATTATCAATTCCGATCAACAATAAACTAGGGTTGAAAATAAAGATAAATGGCAGAATTGCCGTGCGCAAATTATACATAAACGCATGAATGCAGGTTTTCATCGGGTTTGCTCGGGCAATTGCCGCCCCGGCAAAAGCATCCACCGCAACAGGGGGAGTTGTGCCAGCTAACAGGCCAAAATAAAATACAAACAAATGCACCCCAATTACCGGAATAATTACACCGTTTTGGGAGGCAAGAGTAACCAAAGGTTGAGCCATAACCGAGGCCACAACAATATAATTGGCAGTAGTTGGCAACCCCATGCCCAATATAATGCTCATCACCGCAGTCGCGATTAACATCAACAACACATTACCACCGGCAATCACATCAATTACCTCGGTCATAACCAGACCCAGACCGGTTAGAGAAACCACGCCAACGATAATTCCGGCCGCGCCCATAGCTACAGCAATGCCAACCATGTTTCTGGCTCCACCCACAAGGCCATCAATCAGATCGACAAAGCCTTTTTTGAAGCCTTTCATAACATCGCCCCGCCCTCTGAAATAGGCAGTTATGGGACGCTGGGTAAGCATTAGGCCAACCATGGCCAAAATTGCCCAAGAGGCAGAAAGGCCGGGAGACAGGCGCTCAACCATCAAGGTCCAGACCAAAACACTAACCGGAAGCAAATAATATACCCCGGCAAGCAATACTGGCAAAGTATCTGGAATGCTGACAAGTTTTGCGTTGGGATCATCAATTTCGAGTTCAGGGTTTTGCGCTGCAAGCCATAGCAGAGCAACATAGACCCCGAACAAAACTACAATTCCGACATAAAGAGAATAATCACCAAACAGAACTTTGAGACCCAATACTCCATAATAAATCAGCCCGCTGCCAATAATTATGCCCCCTATACTCAAGGCAATGGTAAACAGTCTTTGCAAACGCGTGGAGTTACGGATTTTTTGCAGCACTGGCATGTTGCCCTTAACTGCTTCCAAGTGAACAATATAAAACAATCCGATATAGGAAATCACTGCCGGCAAAAATGCTGCCTTGATCACTTCAAAATATGAAATGCCAACCAGTTCCGTCATCAAAAACGCCGCCGCACCCATAACAGGGGGCATTAATTGGCCATTAATGGATGATGAAACCTCGATCGCCGCTGCTTTTTCCGCCGTAAAACCGCTGCGCTTCATCAAGGGAATAGTAAAAGTACCCGTGGTTACCACATTGGCAATGGCTGAGCCGGAAACAAGCCCTGTTAAGGCCGAAGAAACCACTGCCGCCTTGCCCGGCCCTCCCCGAAGGTGACCCAAAAGAGAAAATGAAAGTTTGATAAAGAAATTGCCGGCACCGGCTTTTTCCAACAAGCCACCAAACAACACAAACAAAAAGATAAAACTGTTGGATACCCCCAAAGGCAAACCAAATACCCCCTCGGTAGTCATCCAGAAATGATCGGCAAAACGGCTAATCGAAATCCCGCGATGGGAGATTAACTCCGGCATATAGGGACCAAAAAATGCATAGATAAGAAACACAGCAGATACAATTACCAGCGCCATACCCAAGACCCGACGAGTAACTTCAAGCAATGCGACAACACCTAAAATCGCAACGGTAATTTCTACAGTGGTTCGCAAGCCACCGGAGCGCCCCGAAACATCGGCGTAAAAAAACAAAATATATAGGGACATGAAGGCGGCGGCGGCGGCCAAAATCCAATCATACCAAGGCACCCGGTTTCGCGGGGATGACAAAAGAGCCGGATATGTAAGAAAACCTAAAAACAGAGCAAATGCCAAATGTATGGAGCGTTGCTGGGTATCATCAAGAATAGCAAAATTCAAAATAAACGGCAGCGGGGAGGCAATATATAGTTGGAAAAGTGACCAGGAGAGCGCCACAAAATAAATTAGATGCGCTGTATTACCCAAAGGCTTGCGAGCCCCGATATCTGTTGATGCTACAAGATCATCGAGCTCTTCGTTGCTCATGGCCGCAGGAATATCATCCTTAAGTGGCTTGTTTGCTTCATTCATGGTGAATTCCCCCTTAATTTAAGGTCTTTATTGAACCAACCTCCATATTTTTGGGTTGGCTCAACTAGGGCATTATTTCCAAACCACAACGCTAAGCGAAGCCTTGTGGGCGTAAAAAATATTTGTCTGGAAATACTGCGCCTGATTATATTTAGCCCGCTAGAGGTTTTTCACCTCTCTTGTTAGGGCAAAGCTATAGTTTTAAAAATTAGTGGGCCGGCAATAATGCCGGCCCCCCATATTTAAAGCTTATTTTCTAGTCAACCAATCCAACTTCCTTGAAGTAGCGAAGAGCGGCTGGATGATAGGGAACAGAACGACCCGCTTTTACGGCGCCTTCTCTTGTGATCCCGGCATATAGCGATGATTGCAATTTCAAATCTTCGAAATTATCAAATACTGCTTTAACCAGATTATAAATCACTTCATCATCAGCATCAGCAGATGCAAGAACAGTGGCAGGCAATGCCCATGTTGTGCGATCGCTTTCCTGGCCGCGATAAGTACCGGCAGGAATAGTTATCATCGAGAAGTAGGATGTATTATCAACCAAACCGTTGATAGTTGCATCATTCCACTCAACAATTTCAGCTTCACAAGTATTGGTTGCCTCAGAGATACTGGCGCCAGAAATGCCAACTGGGTAGATAAAGGCATCAATTTTTCCATCACAAAGGGCCTGGGCCTGCTCGCGTGAAGTCAATCTGGTAGCCTGTTTGAAAAACTCGTCTGGAGTTTTTCCGTATGCTTCCATAGCGACGTTTATGGTTGAGGTTGTTCCGGAGCCAACATTGCCGATATTTACAACTTTGCCTTCCAGATCAAGAAACGTTTTAATGCCGGTGTCCTTGCGTGTTACCACATGCAAAACGTCAGCCTGCAGCGCAAACAAATAACGCAAATCTTCGTTGGCACCCACTTGTTCAAAAGAGCCTGTGCCGTTCCACGAAGCTAGCTGTGATTCGGCTTCAGCCATTCCAACCGAAAGTTCACCCGCTTGAATAGCGCGAAGGTTGGCAACAGAGCCGCCTGTGCTTTCAACTGTACAGCGAATATTATAGCCGTAGGTTGCACGGCCTTTATTCAAAAGGTTGCAGATAAAACCACCACTGGGGTAAAAATCCCCCCCAATTCCTCCGGTGCCGATATTTACAAATTTGGTTTCCTGAGCCAGTGCAGCTCCAGGCATCGCAACCATTACAGCAACAGCTGCTGCGATCAGTGTTTTAGCATTCATAACTTTTTCTCCCTTAAATTTTTCCGCTAACCGATATCCAGTTCCCCTCCTCATTTTCAGCAAAAGCTGATGGGAATTTTCCGAATATCAACGGGATTCTGGGATCCGTCTTTTTACTTTTGAGGCACATTTAAATCACCGGAAAACCTGAAAAGCAGGTGGAGTAGCGACTTTTTTGAAAAAATTAGTTGTACCTTAATAAGATCAATCTGGACCCGATTACTTCTTTTTTCGCTTTCTCCCTTTTCCAAGCGACCAAGGATAATTCACCCGAAAAAATTTCAAGCTATCCTCCAAGACCTAGAACCGTAGGGAAGTTTTGAACAATTAAAAGTTATTTAAGCCCATATTTTAGTCACAATCTCGTGACGGGTTTTTGGCGTGATTAAATCAGCCAGAAAATCTTGATGTTGCTGCAAGGCGCATTTCTGGATATAATCTGGTTTTGGTACGCGCTGTATCTGGTTTTTGTGCGCCCGGCAAATGGCAAGTTTTTCTAAGGCCAATTAATATTGCTACAAAAAACAGCCGTTTTGGAGAAGTAGTTTGATAAAAAAACCAACTTCAATCAAAGATTTAGATGAAATTATTGCAATATTGCCGCTATCTGGCGCGCTATTGCTCCCCCAAACCCAGCGCCCGTTGATGATTTTCGAGCCTCGTTACTTAAGTTTATTAGAAGATATTATCGCTAATGAGCGGCTTGTTGGTATTATTCAGCCAATCGACAATAAAGAAGAATCTCCACTCGCCCGCAATACTGTGTTGCACAATATTGGAGGCCTTGGATATTTACGGGCATTTGAAGAATATGAAGAGGGCAAATACCTTGTCGTTCTTGAAGGATTGTGCCGGTTTGAGATGATAAATGAAATTGAGACAACAACCCCATATCGTCAAACCAAAGTAAATTATCTGCCCTATGAGAAGGATTTTGACCCTGAATTTGGAGCAGATCAGATCGATCGCACACAATTTTTGGCCTCTATGAATGAATATTCCAAATTTGCCAATTTCAGTTTTGACTGGGAGGGCATAAAAACCATGCCCACTTCCATGTTGATCAATATGTGCTGTGTGCTAGCGCCATACGGAGCTAAAGAAAAGCAGGCATTACTGGAAGCAGATTCGATATACCAGCGGGCACAAACATTAATTGCATTATCAGAAATGGAAATCGGAGCAGCTTCCGGTTCAACAATTCAATGATTAAAACCAGAGATACACTCACCCCTTTAGAGATTGATAATTTGGCCCTTGAAATGCTGGTTTGCCCCCTGACTAAAACCCGCCTTTCCATAAAGGAAGACAAATCAGAGCTTGTTTCTGCTGCGGCAAGGGTTGCTTTTTCTATTACTGACGGTGTGCCCCTGCTTTGCCTGAGCGAAGCGCGTAACCTTACTCAAGAAGAAATTGACAATCTGAAATAACCCAATATTTAAGTATCTAGCCCTAAAGTCTAAACTTCCAAACCACGCAGCAATCTTGGCTCAGAATCGCCAATCCCCGCCGCATGTTTGATCAGTATTTTTTTTAGCAACGGCGCACGATCAACCACTCCCAAACCCAAATCCCGAACAATGCGCAAAATTGTTACATCATTGGAAAACAGGCGGTTCAAGCCATCTGTAGCCATGGCCATCATTGCCACATCCAGACGCCGCCAGCGCTCATAGCCCTGCAAAACATTTAGCGAGCCAATATCTTCGCCACGACGAACCGCATTGATAATTATTTCAATCAAGGCTGCCACATCTTTCAGGCCAAGATTTAGCCCCTGCCCTGTTATCGGATGTATCCCGTGGGCGGCATCTCCAAGCAGCGCAAAACGTGGCCGCACAAACTCTCGGGCAATGCACAAACGCAAGGGAAAAGCCTGTATCGGCTCTTTCAGCTCTACCTTGCCAAGACAATGACCCATTTCTTGTTCAATATGGCGAGCCTGCTCTTCAGGTTTTAGATTCTTTAAAAGTTCTGCCTGACTTGCTGTTTCCGTCCAGACCAAAGAAGAAGTTTTACCCCTCAGAGGCAAACTGGCAAATGGACCGGCGGGCCGAAAATGTTCAAAGGCTGTTTGATTATGTTCAAATTCATGGGAAATAGTAGAAACAAGGCCAGTTTGCAAATAATCATGTGCAATTGTTTTTACTCCCACCATATCGCGCAATTTTGAGCGTGAACCATCAGCTGCAACTACCAAATCCGCCTCGATTTCTCCTCCATCCGCCAAGCCAAGAATTGCTCCAGACCCATTAATTGCCAATGATTGCACTTGCACAGGAGCTAACAGATCAACCGTTCCTTTGGCTTTTTTCAACAGGGCCGCAACTATCTGGCGAAAAGGCACCATATGGGCAAATGGTTGCCCCGGGGCAACCTCCCCATCAAACGACAAAAACAAGGGGCGAGAGCGATCATTTGGTCCAGAATCAGTGATTTCCATTGTTGAAATGGGGCAGGCATGACTTTTCATTTCCTGCCAAATATTTAAACTTTCAAAAATTCTAGTCACTCCGGCAGCCAAAGCCAGCGAGCGCGCATCATCAGGAACTTCAAATGGACGGCGGTCGCAAACACATATTTTCAATTCCGGCATAATATGGGCCAGACCTGTTGCCAAAGTAAGTCCGGCTGGCCCCCCGCCAACAATTGCCACATCATATTTTTTTTGTGAATTCTTTGCTGATTTTACCATGCTAGCTGCAACTTTTTATTTTCAGGATCCGGCTCAATTAAAATTAGGCCCGTAAAATTAGGCCCGATTAAGATTAAGACCCCCTCTCACTTTACCCACAGACCCGCTAATCAATCGAGGTATATTATAAGCAAAAATATCAGCTTTGTAATTTATAACATGATTTTTCTTGCCATGTTTCTCTATTACCCGAATCACGTCCCCACCCCTCCAACAACTGCCTAATATTTAGTCAGGATTACTTACGGTGCTTAATATTTATACAGTTTTAAGGGGTTAAGGTTTCATTAATATTTTCTCTACTTTGGATTAGTCCGCTTTTTCAGACACTTATCACCAAAATTTGAGTCTGGCACAATGCTTGAATGTTAGTTGCTGAATATTTCCTAGCTAAACCACTAACAGGAGCAACCATGAAACTGGTGATAGCAATAATCAAACCATCCCGGATCGAAGAAATCCGGCAGGCCCTTAACGAATTGGACGTTCATGGAATGACCGTTTCTGAAGTCAGAGGCTATGGACGCCAAAAAGGCCATTCGGAAATTTATCGCGGCGCTGAATATGCTGTGCATTTTGTTCCAAAGCTAAAGGTAGAAATCGCCGTGGCTGATGAAACAAGAGCCGCGGCCGTAACTGCCGCCATCAAGCAGGCTGCCAACACCGATCGTATTGGGGATGGTAAAATCTTCGTTCTTGATCTGGAAGAGGTTACCCGCATTCGCACCGGTGAAACCGGACCAGACGCCCTCTAAAATTTTCCAAACAACTAAATTTCCAATTAAATATTCGGAGCAAATTTATGACGCGCTTTCTTTCATTGCCGAACGTTTTGGTTCTGGCTTTTCTGGCATTTTTTATTGCCATCACTCCCGTTGCAGCCCAATCGCTGGATATAAGTAACGCCATCAATTCAACCCTTGGTGCCATTGGGGACGCAGCATCTGCTGCAGCCCTTGACGATGGAGCCACTGAAGAAGAGGCTGCTTCGGCTGCCGCAAGCGCTATTAGCGCCATTGTTGCTGATACTTTTGGCGATCGTGATGCAAAAATCTTTAACACCCTGCTTTTCCTTATAGGCGGATTTTTGGTAATGTGGATGGCCGCTGGTTTTACCATGCTGGAAACCGGTTTGGTACGTAAGAAAAACGTTTCCATGCAGGCCCTAAAAAATATCGCCCTCTATTCCATTGCCGGCCTGATGTTCTGGCTGGTTGGCTATAATGTCATGTATGGCGGCGAGGCCGGTGGCTTTATTGGCACCTTTGCCCCCTATAATTTCCCCGAGGTTGGTCAAGACACCGCCGAGGCTGGATATTCAACTGCCTCTGACTGGTTTTTCCAGATGGCCTTTGTTGCCGCAACCGCCTCTATTGTTTCTGGTGCTGTTGCCGAGCGCGTTAGGCTCTGGGCATTTTTGGCCTTTACCATTGTTCTTACCGGCTTTCTTTACCCTATTACCGGCATGTGGCAGTGGGGCGGCGGCTGGCTGGCAGAAATCGGCTTCTCTGATTTTGCCGGTTCAACCCTTGTTCACTCTGTTGGCGGCTGGGCTGCTCTTGCCGGTGTTATTTTCATTGGTGCGCGCAAAGGCAAATATAATCCCGATGGCACAATGACACCAATGCCCGGTTCTTCTATTCCTCTTGCAACTCTGGGCATGTTTATCTTGTGGATGGGCTGGTTCGGCTTTAATGGCGCATCACAATTGGCCATGGGCACCATTGCTGATATTGGCGATGTTTCACGCATCTTTGCCAATACCAATCTGGCCGCTGCTGCCGGTGCTATAACCGCGATGATTTTGGTTCAGCTTATCTATAAAAAAGTTGACGTGACCATGGTTATCAACGGTGCACTGGCTGGCCTTGTTTCAATCACAGCCGAGCCTTTGGCCCCAAGTGTTTTGCAAACCCTGTTTATTGGCGGTGTTGGCGGTGCAATCGTGGTATTTGCCATTCCCATGCTTGATAAACTAAAACTCGATGATGTGGTTGGCGCAATTCCGGTTCACCTTTTTGCAGGTATCTGGGGAACAATGATCACCCCGCTTTCCGGTAGTGGAACTTTTGCTACCCAGGCAATTGGTGTGGTGGCAATTGGTGCCTTTACCTTTACCGCATCTTCCATCGTCTGGCTGATTCTAAAAGCAACAATTGGCATTAGAGTTAGTGAAGAAAATGAAGATATTGGTCTGGACAAGGCAGAAGTTGGTGTGGAAGCCTACCCCGAATTCTAAAAACCAGATTTTATAATATTGGTCAGACTTTTTAAAACTGACCTCGATCACCAACCCGGCAGACATGAAGTCTGCCGGGTTTTCTTTTGATCAATTGCAAATTTCAATTGAAATTAGGACCCGGTTAACCACCAAAGGTTATGCTTAAAAGAGCCGATTTAGCAGTAGTTTTAGAGTTCGATAGTTTTTTAGACAAAAGAAGCGCTTGAGTAACATGGCGACAAATCCGATTATTACCAGTGGCCGAACCTCCGGCCCGCAAGTGGAACCGCAAACTTTTGTAGCGGTAAAAATTCCTTTGCGCCTGATTGGTGCCTTGCTAATGATTCTGGTGATTTTATCTTACCTGGCCTTTGCTTCTTGGTCAGCTAATGATCCCAGCCTTTCTTTTGCCAGCGACGTCCCTCCATCCAACTGGCTTGGATATCCCGGTGCCATAATTTCTGACATCTGGATGCAATTTTTCGGGCTGGCCTCATTGTTCATGCTTTTGCCACCCGCAGCCTGGGCATGGGGACTGTTATTCCAGCGCACTCCCGGCGCCTGGCCCTTGCGTTTAACATCCTTTCTCGGCTCTGCAATATTGATGGCGGGAACCTTTGGCTTTTTACCCACAACCCAAAGCTGGCCATTACCCACCGGCCTTGGTGGTCTTATTGGGACAACTTTCACTTCTCTGGCAAGTCTGGTTGCTGGCAATGTTCCCTCGGGAACAGGGGCAATTATTTATGTGATAATTTTGTCGACACCAACCATTGCTTTATTATGGATCAGCACCGGCATCGGATCCATGCGCAACCGCACTAAAGACGACAAGCTTAATGATACAGATATAAATGATGAAAAAGACCGGACAGGATTTTTTGATATTGTCTTTGGTGCTGCGGTTCACCTTGCCCTAAGTGCCAAAACCTCATGGCGACGCGCTCGCGAAAACTCTGGGAACAACGCCACCGAACAGGCCAATGAGCAATGGGATCGCAACAACACAGAGACAGGTTTTGATGCTGACGCAATCCCCTCAATTGCCAGCGAGCACACCAACATCCATTCGAGCAGCGATTCCAATGGTGATTTTACCAATGGTGATTTTGAGCGCCACGAACCACCAATGATGAACGAGGTTTTATCCAACACCTCCTCCTTTGGAAGAACTGACTACAATCAAAATTCCAACAAGGATAGTTTTTACAGCCCCAATATTGATGAAGCTCAAGGGGATGAGAACAGCATAAAAGAAAACTATTATGATGATTATGCAGCACGTATGAATGTTGAACAGCCCCCTGGTTCTAAACTGTCCAATGCTCGCCCTGCGCCTGATTTTGTTGCTCCCCAAAACTCACCTCTGGGGGCAAAAGCGCAATTGGCAAACCCAAATTCTACTACCGTAGCCGTGGCCGCGCAGGTGCAACCCGGCAAACGTTTAATGCAAGAGGCCCAAGGTTCGCTATTGGAAGAGGCCGGTTTTAAACTTCCTGAACTTTCTTTGCTCTCCCCCCCGAGATCAAACTCCATCAGCGCCGAACATCGCCCTGATGAGCTAGAAGTAAAAGCCTGTCAATTAAAAGGTGTTCTCGAAGATTTTGGCATCAAGGGCGATATCATAAATGTGCGGCCCGGCCCCGTTGTCACCCTTTATGAACTAGAGCCGGCACCGGGAATAAAATCTTCAAGGGTAATTTCCCTTGCCGATGACATAGCCCGCTCGATGAGCGCTATTTCTGCGCGCGTTGCTGTTGTGCCCGGTCGCAATGTCATTGGCATCGAACTACCAAACAAACTGCGTGAAACGGTTTATCTGCGCGAAATGCTGGCATCTTCAGATTTTGAAAAGGTTAAGGGCAAGCTGCCAATCTGCCTTGGCAAAACCATTGGGGGCGAACCTATAATTGCCGATCTCTCGCGCATGCCCCACCTGCTTATTGCCGGCACCACCGGCTCGGGCAAATCTGTCGCCGTCAATACCATGATCCTGTCCTTGCTCTATCGCATGACGCCAGAGCAATGCCGCCTGATTATGATCGATCCCAAAATGCTCGAACTATCAATTTATGACGGCATCCCCCACTTACTCACCCCGGTAGTAACCGACCCGAGCAAGGCGGTGGTGGCATTAAAATGGGCAGTGAGGGAAATGGAAGGCCGCTATCGCAAAATGTCCAAAATCGGTGTTAGAAATATCGAGGGCTTCAACAACCGCGTAACGGCAGCCAACCAAAAAGGCGAAACCATAACCCGCACCGTGCAAACCGGATTTGACCGTGAAACCGGCAAGGCAGTTTATGAAAGCGAAAGCTTCGAGCTTGAACCCCTGCCCTATATAGTTGTGGTTGTTGACGAGATGGCCGACCTGATGATGGTGGCTGGCAAGGACATTGAAGGGGCTATCCAGCGCCTGGCACAAATGGCCCGCGCCGCTGGCATTCACCTGATCATGGCAACCCAGCGCCCTTCGGTCGATGTAATAACCGGCACCATTAAAGCCAACTTCCCCACCAGAATTTCCTTTCAGGTTACCTCCAAAATTGATAGTCGCACCATCCTTGGCGAACAGGGAGCCGAACAATTGTTGGGTATGGGCGATATGCTTTATATGGCTGGTGGCGGCAGGATCAACCGCCTGCACGGGCCCTTTGTTGCCGATGGAGAAGTCGAAGATGTGGTGGCACACCTGAAAGAGCAGGGCGCGCCCGATTATCTTGAAACTGTTACCGAAGAGATTGACGAGCCAGACTCTGCATCAAGTCCGGGTAATTCTGGTGACGAGCTTTATGACAAGGCTGTCAACATTGTGCTCAATGACCGCAAAGCATCTACCAGCTATATTCAGCGTCGCCTTTCAATCGGCTATAATCGCGCTGCTACATTGATTGAGCGCATGGAAGACGAGGGCGTAATTTCAGCTGCCAACCATGCGGGAAAACGCGAAGTGCTGGTTGGCGAAGGCATTGATCATTAAGTAAAATGCCTACTCGCTTCTGTTCTTAATTTTTGGAAGTCAAAAGATTCACGTGAAACTTGCTTTGGTTAAAAGCGATTGTTCGCCCTAATTGCCCTGTCTGCACCACTTGCCCCTTCCCCCATCACCAATGCTTGGTACAATTAACGCCAGCAATAATAATTTGGCGGCAACAAAATTTCGCCGCATGGTTTTGATTCCATAAGAAACTAAAACACCCTAAAGTCGGCCCCTATGATTCTTTTGCCAGAATCTAAAACTGCAAGCGGAGAACGATCATGATCAAACATCTGTTGATTTTAGTAACTCTGGTTTTTGGACTAACACCCCAAGCTATAGCTTTTGAAAACACCCTGAGCGCGGAAGAAGCAGCGATAATTCGCGAAATTGGAATTTTTAACTCCGAAATCAAATCCATGATCGGGCGCTTTTTGCAGATTGATTCTGCGGGCGGACGACTGGAAGGCACCTTCTTTTTGGAACGCCCCAACAAAATCCGCTTCCGCTACGCCCCCCCTTCACGAGAAGAAATAGTTTCGGTTGGCCGTGGGTTTTATATTCTCAACCGCGAGGATGAAACCAAATATGTCTACCCTCAGGACAAAGTTCCCCTGCGCCAGTTCCTTACCGACAAAATAGATTTCCTTAGCGCCAATATTTCAGATGTTGTTTTGACCGACACTTTTATTTCAATTACTCTGGTAGATGAAAGCCCCCTGGGTCCCGTCCAGGTGGCACTTATTTTTGAAATTGAATCCAAAGAATTATGGCAATGGACTCTGACTGAACCTAGTGGAGCCGAGCTTACTTTTTCAGTTTATGATGTTGTTAAAGACGTCACTATTCCTCGGGAATTCTTTTATATAAATCCAAATTACAGATCGATTGCCCAATAATTTTTAGCAGCATCTATTCTTCTGACAGGAAACTTCTCTATGCCATTAACTATTGCCACCTGGAATATTAATTCCGTTCGTTTACGCGCACCAATGGTCAAAGATTTTCTGGCAGAATTCCAACCGGATATTTTATGCCTGCAAGAAATCAAATGTATGAACGATCAGTTTCCCGCCGAAATATTTTCTGAGGCCGGCTATCCATATCATGCGGTGAACGGACAAAAAGCCTATCACGGTGTGGCAACAATTTCCCGCCTGCCCCTTGGCAACATTTCCAGCCGCAGATTTTGCGAAAATGATGATGCCCGCCATGTAAGTGCGCAGGTAAAATTTGGTGCTAAAAAACTAAACATTCACAATTTTTATGTCCCCGCCGGCGGCGATGTTCCTGACCCCGAAGTTAATGAAAAATTCAAACATAAATTGGGTTTTTTGGATGAGATGCAGTCCTGGTTCAAAGAAAATGAATTTGCTTCGTCTCAGGTTATTGTTGGAGATTTTAATATTGCCCCCCATGAAAATGATGTCTGGAGCCACAAGCAATTATTAAAAGTTGTTTCCCATACGCCGATTGAAACACAAAAGCTGGACGAAATGCTGCTGGAGGGGAGTTGGGTTGATCTGGTCAGAAAGCATATTCCAGAGGATGAAAAACTTTATTCTTGGTGGTCCTATCGGGCAAAAAACTGGGATACTTCCAACAAGGGGCGCAGGCTTGATCACATCTGGGCTACATCGGATATTGCTGCCAAATCAGAGCAAGCACAGATTTTGCGGGCTGCAAGGGGCTGGAGTGAAAAGCCTTCGGATCATGTGCCGGTGATTGCGCACCTGATATAAAGGCCCGAGCTTTTGTAATTATTAATCTGAAAATTTTTCAGGGCAAAAATACTTTATTTTTTCAAGCCGGAAACTTTGCTGACCTGCTCGATTGGAGAAATGTATTTTTCAATATCGCTGCGTACCTGCTCTTGGGCCTTGGCAGCAATTTCAGGAAATTGCTGCATGAGTTTTAAAAATGCCGATCGCGGAACCATCAATAATTGTGCATTGCTTTTGCAAACAACACTTGCCCGGCGCTCACCTTTAACTATCAGCGCCAATTCCCCGATTACGGTTCCTGGCTCGGTAATAGCTACCGATTTTTCCTTTGACCCAGATTTTGGGGTTGAGGTTAATTCACCCGATACCAAAACATAAGCACCGGGAGAAACCTGTCCGGCTTTGAACAAAACATCACCGGCTTTAAGCTGTATCCATTCACTGGCAAAAGCCAGCATACGCCTTTGCTCAAGATTACAAATTCCAAAAAATTCCGCGCTGCCAAGAACATTAGCTGTATCATCCAGGTGCATATTTTTTATAACGCTCCGCTTTTTCCAAGGCCAGATTCAGCCAAGGTCATATTCAGCCAAGGCCATATTCAGCCAAGGTCATATTCAATCAAGGCCATATTCAATCAAGGTCATATTCAATCAAGGAACCAGACGATAACCGCCCTCTTCGGTCACGAGCAAGCGCGCGTTGGAAGGATCCCGTTCTATTTTTTGTCTAAGCCTGTATATGTGGGTTTCCAGGGTATGGGTAGTTACTCGGTTATTATATCCCCAAACCTCTTGCAATAATACATCGCGGGAAATGGTTTTTGCACCCTGACGATAAAGATATTTCAAAATCGAAGTTTCCTTGTCGGTCAAGCGGATTTTGTTTCCATCTTCAGGTTCAAGGCTTTTTGCTGCCGGATGAAACATATAAGGGCCAATTGTAAACACCACATCTTCGCTCTGGTCGTGCTGGCGCAGAGCTGCGCGAATACGCGCCAGCAATACCGAAAATCTAAACGGCTTGGTTACATAATCATTAGCCCCTGATTCCAGACCCAAAATCTCGTCTGAATCCGTATCATGTCCGGTGAGCATTAATATCGGGCTGGCAAATCCCTTATCGCGCAAAATCTTCACTGTTTCACGCCCGTCCATATCAGGCAGGCCCACATCAAGGATCATCAGATCCACATGCTTGTCCCCAACGCGCTCGAGCGCCTGCGAGGCGGTTCCGGCTTCACTAAGGGTGAATTCACGATAGTGGGACAATTGATCTACCAGTGTTTGGCGCAAATCTTCATCATCATCCACTAAAAACAAATGCCGTTTATTCATTCCTCAATCCTTAATTATGCAATTGCATTTTTCAAATATATTGACCTGATAGTAAAAGCTTGTCGGCTCATTTGCCACTCACAAGCCCGTTACAGACGGTTTTTGCTCTTGATGGTTAAGCGTTGAAAAGCTTCCATTATTGTTTTAGCTGCCATTGTTGGTTAAATTATCCTGTGGCAAAAGCACTTCATCGACAATAGGCCCTTATTGCCAATAAAACTATCTTTTTCCAAACAAGGCAGTTCCGACCCGAATATGGGTAGCGCCCATTTCTATCGCCGCTTCATAATCGGCACTCATGCCCATTGATAAATTATTCACCCCGGCCTCTTTTCCCAAAATTTTCAGCTGGGCAAAATATGGCCCCGCCGCCTCCCCTTGGGGGGGGATGCACATCAGACCAACAATATCCAAAGTATATTTTTTCCGACAGGTTTTTATAAAGTCCAGTAGGTTACCAGGGGCAATTCCTGATTTTTGTTCCTCGCCCGCTAAATTCACCTGCACAAAACATTTTATCTGTTTGCCGGTTTTTGCCACCTCTAACGACAAAGCTCTTGCCAGCTTTTCCCGATCAAGACTTTGCACCACATCAAATATTTTCAAGGCTTCCCTAACCTTGTTGGTTTGTAGCGGGCCAATAAGATGCAACTCTACCCCTGGATATTTTTCCAATAGTTCGGGCCACTTTCCCGTGGCTTCCTGCACCCGGTTTTCGCCAAATATCCTATGCCCCAAATCAAGTAGAGGGGTGATTTTTTCTACCGGCAGGGTTTTGGAAACTGCAACAAGTTGAGGAAATTTCGCCTCTGGTTCGAAACGCTCATGGGCATTTTTCATCCGATTTTTAAGCAGATCATAAGCTTGCTCTATTGTTTGTTCTGATTGTTGTTTAAAAGACAATATTGACCTACCCCCATTTATCTGCTGATGGTCACCATATTGATGTTTCCTTGGTTTTTACAAGGGCCAAATTTTTTCAGGACGTACCCAAGTGAATAAAAAAGCTAATCCATCCCAAACAATACCAGAGCGCTACAATCACCGCGAAACCGAACCCTTGTGGCAAAAGATCTGGACAGACAATAAAGTCTTCGAACTTGATGATGCTGATTCAAGGGAACGCTATTATGTTTTGGAAATGTTCCCCTACCCTTCAGGGCATTTACATGTGGGCCATGTCAGAAACTACGCCATGGGCGACGTAGTTGCCCGCTACCAACGAGCGTTGGGCAAGGCCGTTTTGCACCCTATGGGGTGGGACGCTTTTGGCCTGCCGGCTGAAAATGCCGCCATGAAAACAAACTCGCACCCAAAGCAATGGACCTACAATAATATCGCCACCATGCGATCACAATTGCAATCGATGGGATTGAGCATTGACTGGTCGCGAGAATTTGCCACCTGCGACCCTGAATATTATGGCCAGCAACAACGTTTGTTTCTAAAATTTCTTGAAGCCGACCTGATCACCAGAAAAAAATCAAAAGTGAATTGGGACCCCGTAGACCTGACAGTCCTGGCTAACGAGCAAGTAATTGATGGCAAGGGCTGGCGCTCGGGAGCAGAGGTTGAACAGCGCGAACTGGTGCAATGGTTTTTCAAAATCACCGATTTTGCGGAGGAGCTTTTAAACGACCTTGATAGTTTGACTGACTGGCCAGAAAAAGTTCGCACCATGCAGCGAAACTGGATTGGAAAATCAGAGGGCATGCTTATTCGCTGGGAACTTGAAAAAACCTCTGCACCCGATGAGTTTAGCGAACTTGAAACCTACACCACCCGCCCCGATACTATTTTTGGCGCCTCCTTCATGGGCATCGCGCCCGATCACCCATTGGCCAAGGCTGCCGCCACCCACAATCCCGACCTACAAAAATTCATTAAAGAATGCCAAGCCAAAGGCACCAGTGCCATAACCTTGGAAACCATGGAAAAGTTGGGATTTGATACCGGGATTCACGTGAAACACCCGTTTATTGAAGACAAGCTGCTTCCGGTATTTGTCGCCAATTTTGTATTGATGGATTATGGTACGGGCGCAATTTTTGGTTGCCCATCAGGTGACCAACGCGATCTTGATTTTGCCCGCGCCTACAATCTTGAGGTTACACCGGTGGTTTTACCGCCACAAACAAATGTAAAAACTTTTAAGATTTTAGATGAATCCTATTCCGGCGACGGAATAATGATCAATTCGGATTTTCTAAACAACATGCCTTCAAAAGAAGCATTTGAAGAAATAGCCTCCCGCCTTGGCGCAATGGAAATTAGCGGCAGACCCCAGGGAGAAAAGCAGATTAATTACCGTCTTCGGGATTGGGGCATTTCCCGCCAGCGTTTTTGGGGGTGCCCGATTCCAATTATCCATTGTGATAATTGTGGTCAGGTGCCGGTTCCCGATGCTGATTTGCCGGTCCGCCTGCCCGATCACGTTGACCTTAGAAAACCCGGAAACGCCCTAGACCACCATACGGACTGGAAAATTGTCAACTGCCCTGTGTGCGATAGCGAAGCCCGACGTGAAACAGACACCATGGATACATTTGTTGATTCTTCATGGTATTTTGCCCGTTTCACCAGCCCTAATGCCAACACCCCGATTATAGCCGATACTGCCAACAAATGGTTGCCGGTTGACCAATATATTGGTGGTGTAGAACATGCAATTTTGCACCTTTTATATTCTCGATTTTTTACCCGCGCTTTAAAGAAAACCGGCTACCTTTCCCTGAAAGAACCCTTCAAAGGATTGTTCACCCAAGGAATGGTCACCCACGAAACCTATAAAGATGGTGCCGGTAATTGGGTTAGCCCTGATCAGGTAATGGTTGAAACCGTTGAGGGGGAGCGCAGGGCTAAATTACTAAAGACCAATGAGCCTGTGACCATCGGGACTGTTGAAAAAATGTCCAAGTCAAAACTCAACGGCATCGACCCACAAGATAGTCTTGATGCCTATGGAGCTGATGCAACTCGATGGTTTGTACTTTCAGATTCTCCCCCAGAGCGTGATGTGCAATGGAGTGAAGCGGGAATTGAAAGTGCTGCACGGTTCGTACAAAGGCTGCATAAAATCGTAGCTGATGGAATCGAGGCTGGAAAGCTAACTCCAATTGCTGCCAAAAGTAACGATGGCAGTGCCCGTGAATTTTTGGCATTGGTTCATTCGACAAGCAAAATTGTTGGCGAAGAATTGACAGGCCTGCGCTTTAATCGTGCCATTGCCCATATTTATGAACTGGCAAACGGCTTTGCCAAATTCCTGCCAGAACTGCAAAACCAGCCAACGGGAGAAAAATTGCAGGCCCTAAAAACCGGCCTTGAACATCTGATAGTAATTATTTCTCCCTTTATGCCCCACCTAGCTGAAAATTGCTGGAAACAATTGGGCCAAACAGATTTGGTCTGTAATGTTGGCTGGCCAAAGGTAGATCCCTCGCTTTTGGTCAAGGAAAATGTAATATTGCCGGTGCAGGTTAATGGTAAGCGGCGGGGAGAAATAAAAGTCCCTGTGGATGCGCCAAAATCTGTTGTTGAGGATAAGGCCTTAAAACTGGAATCTGTGATACGTATTTTGGATGGTAAGGCGCCCAAAAAAATTATCGTGGTAACAAACAGGATTGTAAATGTTGTCCTATAAAAAAATCAGTTTTTCAAATTCAGGTGTCAGAATAATAAAACTGGCAGCCTTTGCTGTATTTTCCCTTATTCTGTCTGCCTGTACGATTGCACCCGTCTATTCTGATGCCCGACAGGATGATAACAATTTTAATTTGCAATTTGAATCAGCCAATAGCCGGCTGGAACAAATTGTATATTCCAAGCTTGCTGCCAGTTTTTCTCCCTCGCCAACCAAACCGGCAAATCTTGTTAAAATTGCTGTCTCTTCTTCTAATGTTACACCCGGGGTTGGCAGCGTAGGGCTGATGGGCCAAATTAGTGTTACAGATATTGAGACTGCTCAAATAATATTTTTTGGCTCGCGCACCGCCTCGGCAACCTATACCACTTCTGGACAATTCCTGGCCAATCAACAGGCTGCCAACGAAGCGACCGAAAGGGCTGCCAACGAACTGGCTGAAATAATCAGACTAACTTTAATCGGTATATTATCCGCCCAACCACAAACATGAGCGCATTAAAAGCCTATCAAGTAGAAAAATTTATCCAAAAAAGGCCGGTTAAACCGGCAATTTATCTGCTTTATGGCAATGATAACGGGCTAATACATGAATATAGCCAGCATTTAAGCGGAAACCTTGATCCTTCTGGCGAAAAAATTTCCAACCCGGCTACAAAAACGATAATTTTCGATATGGCTGAACTGGATGCAGAGCCGTCAAAACTTGCAGTTGCAGCCCTGACCACCTCGCTTTTCGGGGATGATCCAGTTATTCGGATTCGCAATGCCGCCAAGAACATCGTTCCTTCCCTTGAAGAGCTTTTAGAAAAGAATTTTTCAGCAACAATTATTATTCAAGCCGGCAATCTAACTAAACGGGACAAGCTTCGGGTTTTGATTGAAGGTAACGAAAACTGCCTTGCTCTGCCTTGTTTTTCAGATGATCAACAATCATTAAAACTCTTGATCGAACAATCCTTTAGAGATCAAAATATTACCATCAGCCCTGAGGCTGTTTCTTACCTATGCTCGATTTTGGGTAATGATCGCGATATCACCCGTCGTGAACTGGAGAAATTAAACAATTTTGCCCAGGAAAGCAAAATGATAAAAATCAATGACGTGCAAACCCTGTGCGGGGATAATTCATTGATTGCTATTGATAAAATTATTGATGCAGCTGGAATCGGTGATGCTCAAAATTTGGAAGTAGCTCTGGATAGTGCTTTTGAATCCGGAGTAGATGCACAATTAATCTTGAACGCCAGCTCGAGGCATTTTCTGTTTTTAAGAACCGTGCGTACAAAAATGGATTTGGGGAATAGTTCTGCATCTGCCTTGGCGTTTGTTTTTCCTAAACCCCACTTCTCCCGCAAACGCTCAATTGATATTCAGCTGCGTAACTGGAACCAAGCTGCCCTTGCAAATGCCAGTAAACGCCTATTTTATGCAACTTTGCAGTCGCGCCAACAATATAGCGTTGCAAAAACAATTGTCAGGAGAACTTTGTTGGGAATTTGTGTAGCCGCTTCCCGCCGCTAGTATATTTGGTTTTTAGCCGATAATTTTTGACTTCTGATAGAGTTTTTACCCCATTACGCATCTGTTTTGTTTCGCGCCTGACAAAATCATCATCCCTTGTTACCATGGCAATAATTGCCACCCCCTGAATTCTGGCCAATAGGTGCCTGGCCATTTGCTCTGCTTGCTTTTCATGGCCCAGCAAAATAAATTGCACGGCCAACCAGTCAATATACAAGGTAAAAATCCTGTTAGCCTCATTAGCCAGACTGTGTTTTAGTTTTGCCAATTCATTTGCCAGCGTTCCATCAGGACAACCATAGAGTTTTATATCCCCTTTGTTGTCGAGCAAAATATCAATATGTTTGCCAATACGTTTTACTGGATTTTTTTCACCCTGCTGCCATTCGCCCAGCAATACCTTTGCATTGCTTATCCTTCTATCTATAACAGCGCTCAAAATTTCATCTTTTGAGCGAAAATGATAATAAAAATTCCCTCGCGAGATCTTCACCACAGCTGCAATGTCAGCAAAAGAAGTGTGATCAAAGCCCTGACGATAAAACAACTGATCAGCAGCTGAAATTATCTGCTCCCTTGTTGCTTTGGCACCCATTAGCATCCCCTTTGCCACCATTCTCACTACCACCCGCCCAATTAGGTCAGTTATCCAAATTATACCACTGTTTTAGGACAATTGACCTAAAAATATTAGGCCAATAACATACGGGTTACAAGCCAATATTTTGTTTTTTAAAATGTCTATTAGGAGGTTTTCTTTACAAAAAAAACACCTGCGACTAAAAATGTCGCAAGTGTTCTTTTATTGGCTTGGGGAATTTCGGTGTTAAAAGAGACTGCTTATCTAAACACCCTCTTTTAAACAGAATGAAGCGAATTTAATAGGTCCTGACCCTAGTCAGTCCCAGTTCCAATAGGTCTAACCTGCTGCTCGTAACTTATGACAAACGGCATCAAGCTGCTCAAGATTTTTATATCTTATCTCCAGTTTACCACTGCCACCCTTATCATTAACAGCCACACTAAGTCCCAGAGAATCCGAGAGTTCCTTTTCAAGCGCCAAAGTATCCCCGTCTTTTTCTGTAGATTTAAGTGTTGGTGAATCTTTTTGATCTTTACGTTTTTGATTTAGCGCCTCGGCCTGTCTAACAGATAGGCCCTGATTAACTATCTGCTGCGCTAAATATGACGGATCATCTGCAGTAATTAGTGTTCTGGCATGCCCGGCAGTCAATTCCCCCCCGGACAGCATTGTCCTTACATCTTGGGGTAACTTCAAAAGCCGCAAAGTATTGGCGACGTGCGATCGACTTTTGCCAATCACTTGCGCCAAATCATTTTGAGTATAAGAATATTCTTCCATCAACTCATCATAACCTAGAGCTTCTTCTACAGAATTCAAATCTGCGCGCTGCACATTTTCAATTATTGCCAGCTCAAGCGCTTCTTTATCGTCTACATCACGTATGATTACCGGAACTTCGTGCAAACCGGCGGCCTGCGCAGCCCTCCAGCGCCGCTCCCCTGCAATCAGTTCAAAAGTATCAGGATCGTCCCCGCTGGGTCGAACCAACAAGGGCTGCATAACTCCTTTTTCACGAATAGAATTTGCCAGTTCTTCTAGTAATAACGGGTCAAAATCACTTCTAGGATTACGTCTGTTTGCTACAATGAAATCCACAGGAAGCCGCTTCCCGTCACTTGCCCCGGATACTCTAGGCCCGTCAATTGGAGCCACATCACCTATAAGAGCGGCCAACCCACGACCCAGCCTGCTTGGTTTCTCAGCTTTGCTTGATTTTTGGTTCATTTTATTGTCCTCATGCTGCGCTAAGTTGGCGTTCTCGTTTAATAACTTCGGTAGCTAATCGCAAATACGCCTGACTACCAGCACATTGCAGGTCATATAAAAGCGCCGGCTTACCATATGACGGAGCTTCAGAGAGCCTTACATTACGCGGAATAACAGTTCTATATACCAGGTCACCCATTTCCTCGCGTACATCCTGCAACACCTGCCCTGACAATTTATTCCTTTTATCAAACATTGTCATTATTATACCCTGAACATGTAAATTGGCATTTAGAGTATTCCTGATCTGCTCAATAGTTTGCAAAAGCTGACTCAAGCCCTCCAAAGCAAAAAACTCACACTGAAGAGGCACAAGCACAGCATCGGCAGCTGCCAGGGCATTAATAGTTAACAAGTTCAACGAGGGCGGACAATCAATCAAAACATAGGTAACAGATTGCCCATCAATTCTGGCATCAGCCATATCACTCAATGCGGCACGCAGGCGAAAAGCCCGGTCAGCCTCATTCGCAATGCTCAACTCGACACCTAGCAGATCCATTGTCGAGGCAACCAAAGCCACCCCGGGAACAGAACTTGGGATTATAGCATCTGCAATCCGCGACTGCCCCAACAAGACATCATATGTTGAAACCGAACGCGACTGATGAGACACACCCAACCCCGTAGAAGCATTTCCCTGCGGGTCAACATCGACAATCAACACCCGCTCGCCGATTGCTGCTAGTGCAGTAGCTAAATTAATCGCAGTGGTTGTTTTACCAACCCCGCCCTTTTGATTGGCTAAAGTAAGAATACGCATTCTCAACCCAGCCCCCGCTTTTTATCATACACACGCCCGGCAAAGCGCTGTTATATCGGTTAAAACTCAAATTTATCCGCATCTCACCGACTAAAGTAACTTTAACTGCCGAATTTCTAAAATTACGCCGGACAAATCTATTTTGCTAACCCTATCTACCACAGCAAAGCTCCAACTTGCACGACTTTCAGCAAGTTCTGCACCGAATTCACGCCCCTTATGAAACAATCCGAGTGTAGTACCGCCCCAAAACGGCTCCGCCAGCTCCAACAACTTACCCAAAGGAGCAGTAGCTCTGGAAGTTACAACATCAACAAAACCAATAGATTCCACATCTAATTCTTCGGCACGGCAGGCATGAACCTGCAATTTTAAGCCCAATTTCCTGGAAACAGTACGCAAAAAAGCCGCCTTGCGCTTATTTGACTCAATAAGATGATAGGAAATACCGGATCCGCGCGTAACTATAGCCAATGGAATAGCAGGAAATCCAGCTCCACTACCTATATCAACTATTACCTGACTATTGCTCGGAATATATTGCAAGATTTGCAAGCTATCATCAAAATGGCGGTTGGAAATATCGTTTAATGTTTCACGTGAAACAAGATTTTTTATCTTTTGCCACTTTATCAACAGGTTTTTATATGTTTCAAGGTCAGCAGAAAGCTGTTTTCTATCGACAGTTTTTATCTGGGATTTCCAATTTGGCATTTCAATATTTGTTTTATCCATGCAATCTATGCTTTGCTTGCTTTCCTTGAGCAGACTTTCGTTTAATTGCTGAAAGAACCAATATAATTGCCGCCGGTGTAATGCCTTCGATTTTTTGTGCTTGCGCAATTGATTGCGGTCGAAATTTACTAAACTTTTCAATGAGTTCGTTGGAAAGGCCCGATATGGCCCCATACTCCAAATCAGCAGGAATTAAACAGTTTTCATCTCTCAATACACTGGCAATATCTTGTTTTTGTCGCAGCAAATATGGTGCATATCTAGCATCAACTGCCAATTGAGACAAAATTTTACTATCAATTTCAATCAATTCAGGCCAAATCTCCATTGCTTGAGCAAGGGAAACGTTTGGATATGATAACAGTTCAAAAGCCGATCTGCTTTTACCATCGGCACTCATGTCTATTCCAAACTCAATAGCCTCATTGGGAATAATAGACAATTGATCTAAAAGTCTTTTACCTTCAGCTAATTGCGCCCTTTTCACCAAAAACAAATTTGCCCTGTTACTTTTAACCAGACCAGCTTCCATACCAATTTCAGTTAATCTCTGATCTGCATTATCCGCTCGCAAAAATAATCTGAATTCAGCTCTAGAAGTAAACATTCTATATGGTTCAGTAACGCCTCTAGTGACAAGATCATCAATCATAACACCGATATAGCTATTTGTTCGAGACAATATTAGTGAAGTTTTTCCTGCTGCTTTTATCGCGGCGTTAGCACCTGCTACAAGCCCCTGGGCTGCTGCCTCTTCATAACCTGTAGTACCATTGATTTGCCCGGCCAAAAACAAACCTGGCAACATCTTTAATTCAAGATTGTGCTTCAATTCGACAGGGCTCACAAAATCATATTCTACTGCATAGCCAACTTGTAATATCTTAACCTGAGCCAAACCGGGCATTGTTCTCAAAAACTCAAGCTGGACACTCTCCGGCAAACTAGTAGATATACCGTTTGGATAAATTGTATCATTATCCAACCCTTCCGGTTCCAAAAATACCAAATGACTATTTTTGTCGGCAAATCGAGTTATTTTGTCTTCAATCGAAGGACAATATCTAGGGCCATTACCCGAAATTTCCCCCGAGTGTATAGCCGATAGATGCAAGCTATCAGCTATAATTTGATGTGTTTTTTGCAAAGTAGAAGTCGAATAACAAGGAACCTGTTCAAGATCGGGATTACTGGAAAGGAAAGAAAACATTTCTGGTTCATCATCACCAAATTGTGGTGCCAACAAAGAAAAATCTATGGTGGAGGCCTTAAGCCTCGGCGGAGTGCCAGTTTTCAGTCTACCCATTGTTAAATTCAATGAATACAATCGTTTAGATAGCCCTAAAACTGCCTTTTCGCCAATTCGACCCGCTGCAAAATGCTCATTCCCTATATGTATCATACCGTTGAGAAAGGTTCCTGTAGTCAACACTACGCAATCAGAAGTAATACTCTTTCCACCTATGGTGACAATCCCACAGGCCTTATCATCAACCACAATCAGATCATCAACTTCGGCCTCCAGTATATCTAAGTTTTCCTTCCCGGATAATTCGGCTTGCATCAAGTCCCGATAGGCTTTGCGGTCAATTTGAGCTCTTGGTCCCCTGACCGCAGGGCCTTTGCGCCGATTCAACAAGCGAAACTGTATTCCTGACTTGTCGGCAATCCTGGCCATTAAGCCATCAAGAGCATCAATTTCTCGAACAAGGTGCCCTTTGCCCAACCCGCCAATTGCCGGGTTACAGCTCATTTCTCCAATTGTAGAAATCTTGTGGGTTACCAATAATGTATTTGCACCAATGCGCGCTGAGGCCGCAGCAGCTTCGCAGCCAGCGTGCCCTCCACCAACAATAATTACATCATAATCAGTCATATATCTGGTTCCATAGGATTATAGGTAAGTGTTTCACGTGAATCATTCATGAAAATTTTTACATACTGTACGGTTGGTATTTTATTTACCTATACAAAAGCCACTAAATACTTCGTCTAAAATATCATCGACATCCACTTTACCCAGAAGTCTTTCTAAAGCATAACAGGCAGAACGCAACTCTTCGGACACTAGTTCCAGATTAGAATTTTGTGATCCTTGTAATAAAGCAATAGCTCGGTTTAAAGACTTGCTAGCATTACTTAAGGCAACTAGATCTTTTTCATGACTTATAATAACAGGTGATTTTACGGTGGAATTTTCTGCAATTTTAGCTAAAATTGCTGTAATTAACTGCGAATAATCCCCAGCTTTAGAGCTGATATTAATGCTAGTGCCACTTGTTGACTTTATATCCAGTTTATTGCCGACATGTAAAATAGGCACCTTGGAATCTGGAACAAAACTGCTATTGGCAATATCGGGTGCACTAACCCACAACATCAAATCACAAGTATCAAATAGAGATAAAGAACGCTCAATTCCAATCATTTCTACCTTGTTGGATGAAGAACGAATTCCCGCACTATCAAACAGCACTACAAGATGGCCATCAATTTCAATTGAACATTCGATAATGTCCCTGGTAGTACCTGGCTCATCAGTAACAATTGAAATATTGGATTTAGCTAATCCATTGATTATACTAGATTTACCTACATTAGGTAAACCAGCAATTCCAACTCTAAATCCGTCACGAACAATGCGCCCGTATTCAAATCCTGAAATTTTGTCTTCTATACTAGAAATCAAAGATGAAATTTTATCATTAACAACAAAATTCTCAAAAAAACCTACGTCGCTTTCATCAGAGAAATCCAATTCAGCTTCCACCAATACCAAAGCTTCAATAAGAATATTACGCCAGTCAACAAGAACATCACTAAAGCCGCCCAGAGACCTGTTTAGCGCTTGAACCCGCTGAGTTTCGGTATCAGCCTGCAAAAGGTCCCCTAGCCCCTCTACCTGGCTTAAATCAAGATTGCCGTTTTCAAAGGCCCGGCGGGTAAATTCACCTGCCTCGGCAAATCTGACATTTTCAATAGCAACCAATCTGGAGCAGATTAATTTTACTATTGCTCGCGATCCATGCAAATGGAATTCTAAACAATCCTCACCTGTAAAGCTTTTAGGTCCAGGAAAATAAACAACTAAACATTTATCGATTACAGAATTATTAGTAGGATCAATTATATTACAATAGCTAAAAACCCGGGGCTTCAGTTCTTTCTCAACTAATTTTGCTAAAATATCAGAGCATTTAGTTCCTGAAATACGCAAAACAGCTATTCCAGCTGGTAAAGAACCCGATGCAAGGGCAAATATAGTATCAGGTCCGGACATTACCTAAGTATTCATTGAGTCAAAGAAATCACTATTACTTTTTGTTTGGCGCAATTTATCGAGCAAGAATTCCATTGCATCAACAGTTCCCATCGGGTTCAAAATGCGACGCAGAACATACATTTTTTTCAAAACTTCCGGCTCAATAAGCAATTCTTCCTTACGTGTGCCAGATTTAGTAATATCCATTGACGGGAATACTCTCCTATCAGAAATTTTACGATCCAAAACCAGTTCCGAGTTACCGGTTCCCTTGAATTCTTCGAAAATCACTTCATCCATGCGGCTTCCGGTATCTATCAAAGCTGTTGCAATGATAGTTAGAGAGCCACCTTCTTCAATATTCCTGGCCGCGCCAAAAAATCTTTTTGGTCTTTGCAAAGCATTAGCATCCACACCACCGGTAAGAACTTTTCCAGACGAAGGAACAACAGTGTTATAAGCCCTTCCAAGACGAGTAATTGAATCAAGCAAAATTACCACATCACGACCATGCTCGACCAACCGCTTACTTTTTTCCAAAACCATTTCAGTTACTTGCACATGCCTCGTTGCGGGCTCGTCAAAGGTTGAAGAAATAACCTCTCCCTTAACGGAGCGCTGCATGTCGGTAACTTCTTCAGGCCTCTCGTCAATCAGCAAAACAATTAGATAACATTCTGGATGATTATGGGAAACCGACTGAGCAATATTTTGCAAAAGAACCGTTTTACCGGTTCTTGGGGGAGCCACTATCAGAGCTCTTTGACCCTTGCCCATTGGTGCAACAAGATCAATAACTCTGGCACTTTTATCTTTAATACCGGGATCTATAACTTCCATAATCAAACGCTCTTCAGGATAAAGGGGCGTCAAATTATCAAAATTTACGGTATGCTTGGCTTTGTCAGGATCTTCAAAATTAATTAAATTAACTTTCAAAAGCGCAAAATATCTTTCGCCATCTTTTGGGGATCTAATTTGTCCCTCTACAGTATCCCCAGTACGAAGTGAAAATCTTCTGATTTGTGAAGGACTTACATAAATATCGTCGGGACCGGGTAGATAATTTGCATCAGGAGAACGTAAAAATCCAAAGCCATCAGATAGAACTTCAACTACACCCTCACCAATAATATCGACATTTTCTTCAGCAAGTCGCTTAAGAATTGCAAACATTAATTCTTGTTTTCTAAGGGTTGAACCGTTTTCAACTTCGTATTTATCAGCAAAAGCAAGAAGTTGTGCCGGGCTCTTTTCTTTGAGTTCACGTAGTTTAAGATTCTTCATAGTAAAAGAGTGTCCTGGTTCAGTAATATTATCGATTAGCTTTGGGAGATGTATTTTTGAAAAAGAAATACATAAAAAGGAATGGAGAATAATTTATTAGGCGGAATTAAAAAATTTGGCAAGCAGAGAAGATAACAAAATTTGATTTATTGATTTCAATAACATCACGATAGTACAAAAAACACTCGATGAAAATTAATAAAAGATTCTTAATTGATATTATTATCATTATAGCTGTGATTTAGGAAAATAGTAAAAATTTTAAAAAAATACCAAAAAACTGTTCCTGAAAAAAAAATGCTTAATAAATTGTTAAAATCTAGAAAAGAAGAAACAGAATAATCTGAAAATCCTATAGTTAATAAACCGTTAAGGGAGTAAAGTGCGAAAAAACATGAAGCCGATGCTGTGGATAAAACTAAACTAAACAAACAAAAAATTTAAGAGTTTACACAAAATTAACAGGTTTAATGAAAACCGCCTTCATTTATTGTGTCGTTAATATCTTTGGCAAAAATAGAACAAAATTATACCACAATCAAATTTGTCCCCACTAACCAACAAAACTGATGCCAGCTGGGGAAACAGCAGCTCTACCAAAGCTCTACCAATTATAAAGGAACATACCCTTCATGAAAAAAGCCTTTGTGGTAGGTCATCCCATTTCACATTCCAAGTCGCCAGCTATTCATAAATTCTGGCTGCTAAAACATAAAATTATCGGTAATTATGAAGCCATAGATATAGCGCCAAAAGATTTTACCAGTTTTTTAGGTTCGCTAGGTATGGCTAGTTATATTGGCGGTAATGTGACAATTCCCCATAAACAACGAGCAGCAATTCTGTGCGATATTCTTACCCCGACAGCTAAAACTTTGGGGGCGGTAAATACAATATACAAAAATAATGGAAAGATAATTGGTGATAATACAGATGGTTATGGATTTTTAGCAAACCTTGATCAGCAAAACCCCGCTTGGTTTGATAACAATAAAAACGTAATAATCTTAGGAGCCGGGGGCGCCACAAGGGCAATAATTGCAGCACTGCTATCCCGCAATGCCAAGACCATAATCATCTTGAATAGAACCCTGGCCAATGCCAACACTTTGGTTGAGCAGTTTGCACCATTATCAAAAACCACACTGATAAAGGCCGATCGATTAGATCGGTTTACAAAATATGCACCAGAAGTAAATTTGCTGATAAATACCAGCTCTTTAGGTTTGAATAATACCCGTTTTGAAAACCTTGATTTAACAAAACTACCCAAAGCCGCAATAGTGCATGATATTGTTTATACGCCTTTGATTACCCCCTTGCTCGACGATGCGCAAAAGCTTGAGCTTCAGACCATAGATGGCCTTGGCATGCTATTGCATCAGGCAGCACCGGGGTTTGAAAAATGGTTTGGAGTGTTTCCCAAAGTTGATGCGCAGTTACGTAACAAGGTTCTGGCTGAGCTGAAAAATGGATAATATTACCGTGAGCACCCAAAAACCCCTTAAAACCACAAAAATGAAAAAACTTGGTTTGACAGGATCCATAGCGACAGGAAAATCCACAGCCCTGAAATATTTTTCTGATCTGGGTCATGCAATCTTTTCAGCTGATGATGTTGTGCATGAAATATATTTAAAAGAGGCGGTGCCCATTATAGCAGAGTTTCATCCACCAGCGATTGTCAATGGAATTGTTGATCGATCTGTTCTAGCTAACTATCTGATAAAAAATCATAAATCACTATTAGAATTAGAAAAACTAATTCACCCGCTGATATATGAGCGCTATTTAAAGTTTGTCAAAAAGTCCCAAAATGATGGGAAAAAATTAGTAATAGCCGATATCCCGCTTCTATTTGAAAGCAGTTTTGATTATGGCTTTGATGCAATAGCGGTGACATTTTGCTCGCAAAAAGAGCAATATCGTCGGGCCTTGGCTCGCAAGGGGATGAGTGAGAAAAAACTACAGAGCATACTTAAACGTCAAATGGGCCAGCAGGAAAAAAAAACTAGGGCTGATTATTTTATAGACACTGAAATTTCCCTCGAGGCAACAAAAAATCAGGTTGTGCAAATCGCCAAAGATATATTGCAAAACCGATCATAAGTCCCACTATTTAGAAAAATCAAAACCAATTATAGATATGGCCTTGAAAATCGATACTCTAAAGGACGCAAACAAATGAGCCGAGAAATTGTTCTCGATACAGAAACTACCGGCTTGAGTGCAAAAACTGGCGACAAAATTGTCGAAATAGGCTGTGTTGAGCTTTTCAATCACATACCAACCGGTAAAAATTACCATGCCTATATAAATCCCGAGCGGGATATGCCCGAGGGCGCTTTTCGGGTTCATGGTCTTTCTGAGGAATTTTTATCCGACAAACCGATTTTTGCCAAGGTTAAGGACGGTTTTTTGCAATTCATTGAGGATTCCCCGTTGATAATCCACAATGCTCCGTTTGATATGGGGTTTTTGAATGCTGAATTAAGCCAAAATAACGGGCAGCCCCTGCAAAATAAAGTAATTGATACGGTACAATTGGCTCGTCAAAAACACCCCGGAGCAAGAGTTGGCCTCGATGCGCTATGTAAGCATTATGGCATAGATAATTCTCGGCGAACCCTGCATGGAGCCTTGCTGGATAGTGAAATTTTGGCAGAAGTCTATTTGGAACTTATTGGTGGCCGGCAGGTTGGGCTGGCGCTGGGGATTGAAACTATAAGTTTATCAAATAATAATATTATCCAGCAGCAATCCTATAAAACCCGCAAAAATCCAGCTCCTGAGATTGATGTAGAACAAGGTAATTTGCATCGCAAATTACTAAACTCCTTCGACAAGGCAGCAATTTGGAACAAATACCCAAATTCAGACTGATTGCTTTATTGCACCTTGTAAAAGTTGCAGAATTTATTGGTGGGTAGATATAAAAAGCGCATAGGGTGATGCCCTATGCGCTTTTTTTAAGGATAAAAATTTTAATGATAAAAATCAATTGGATGCAAATCGCAAATTAATTGAGAGTTTCACCGCCATTGTTTTTATCGGATTTCTCAGCTGTTTCTTTTGACTTGTCTTCAGAAGTCTTTTGCTCATTGCCAGAACCCTTGGCAGCATCGGCCATGCGAGCTAGATTTTGGCGATAAATGGTAGCAAAATCAACGGGCTCCATTAGCAATGGCGGGAATCCACCAGCCTGGGTAATATTGGAGAGCACTTGCCTGGCAAACGGAAAAATAAGTCTTGGGCATTCAATCATCAAAGCCGGTGCCATTTGGTTTTCCGGTACATTTAAAATCTTGAATAGGCCACCATAAATCAGCTCAACATTGAACAAAAGCTTCTTTTCACGCTCTGCCTTGGCGTTCAAGGTCAATTCAACAGCATAAACATCATCGGATTGCTTTTTAACGGTAACATTTATGCCTACGTTAAATACCGGTGCCGCCGCAGCTCCCATGATAGAAGCGGGTGCGTCTGGATTTTCAAAACTCAAATCCCGCACATATTGGCCCACAATGTTAAGGGAGGGGAGTGTAGAGGGGTCGGGATTTGCTGCGCCAGTTGGGGCAGCTTGCTTATCGTCAGCCATAACAAAACTTCCTGCTAGAAAAAAAGATAGGGCTGGCTATCACCTTTAGCCCTTTTGAACAAGCACCACTAATAGCCTTGAAAGTAAACAATTTTGAAACCTGTTAGTATAAAAATACTCACTAAATGTTTACAACACAACCTAACGCCAGTCCTTATCATCCAGATCAACAATATTTTCTTCAACCTTCCCGTAAGCAGGATTTGATTGTGACGAGCTGGAAAATGATGATTTAACGGTGATGCGCGATTTTAAAATATTATAAACCTGACCGCGAACTATCGGCACTAACAGTAAAAACCCGAAAAAATCGGTCAAATATCCCGGTGTCAAAAGCAAGGCACCGGCAATTGCCAGCATAACGCCATCTGCAATCTGGCGAGCTGGCAAGGCCCCTCTTCCCAACAGGGATTGAATCTCACTAATTAGTGAAAGCCCTTGTTTGCGAATTACATAAGATCCAATGACAGCTGTAACAACTACACCGGCCATTGTGGGCAAAATGCCTATAGCTTGACCCATGATAATAAACAGGCCAATCTCCAGAACAGGCACCGCTAAAAATACTAAAAATAAAATTCTGCCCATCACTTTCTCTCTCTTTTAAGCCCCAAAATACCAGATAGTAGCAATAGGGGGCAAATTTGATGCTTTGTGAACTGGTTTTTGGCTCACTTCTGTCTATATATAGGACTTGCACATGCCATATGCGACCTTTAGCAATGGCAATATTGAAAATATACTACAAACATTGAGATTTTTATGGCTGAGTTTTTCGACATTCCAACCCTGGTAATCATTGGCGTGGCAATATTTATATTGATGCGTTTGCGCTCTGTTCTTGGAACCAGAACCGGCAATGAGCGAACGCATAAAGACCGTACAGATCGCGCTCCCCATCGTCCAAAGGCTAGGGAAGCCGGCAAGGGAGACGTTGTAATTCCCCTGCATCCCGATCAGGCACAAATTTTGCAAAAGGAAGAGCTGGAACGCTTCGAGCGCAAGCGTGAAGCCGAGCTGGATAAGCTAACCGGAGATAATTCCAAATTGCGTCAGGCATTGGTTGATATTGCAGAAGTGGATGCAAGCTTTTCTCCAAAAGGGTTTTTGAATGGAGCAGGTTCTGCCTATGAAATGATCGTGACGGCTTTTGCACGAGGCGATAAGGGCAGCCTTAAAGACTTGTTGGAAAAAGATGTCTACGAAGGTTTTGTCACAGCTATTGATGCCCGAGAGGCTGATGGTCAAAAAGTTGATTTTACTTTTGTTGCCCTTCCCAACATTGAATATTTGCAGGCCGAGCTTGAAAAACGCATTGCAAGCATCACCTTGCGCTTTGATGCTCAGGTAGTTTCTGCCACCAAAGATAGCGATGGGCGCCTGGTTGAGGGCGATGAGGAGCGGGTAATTGATATTGCAGACGAATGGACATTTGCTAGAAACACCCGCTCGCGTGATCCTAACTGGAAATTGGTAGCAACGGATCAGATCTCTTAAAAATTGCTGTTTTGTAACATCAGGGTCAAGGCCCTAATTACAGCAATGGACATTTGTTGGAAAAATCGAAAAACAGTTTTTTGCCATGAGCAAATTTAGAAGCGGAAAAAAATCAGCAAAAAACTTCAGGCTAAATGATTGGCATTTGTGGAATGAAGTTAAACTCAGTGTTAGTCCGCTGAGTAAGAAAACAATTTCTGATACAATTTTGCCAGAGGATTTTTCAAAAAAACAAAAACTATCGGCGCGCGCTTCAATTTCAAAAGTTAAAACCCCAAAGGGTTCAATATTCAAACCGGTAGGACCAGCCCAAAAATCCAAATTCACATTTTCCCAGATGCCAGCCGAGCCAAAGCTGCCAGATATTGAGCCACAAATACGCAAAAAGGTGCGCCGTGGACGGGTGCCAATCGAGGCAACTATAGATTTGCATGGTATGACCCAGCAAATTGCTCACCTGACCCTACAGCGCTTTGTGAGGGAAAGTTTTAAAAGGGGCGATCGCACCATATTGGTAATCACTGGAAAAGGGCAAAGCCTTCAGGGGACCCAAAATCAGCTGCACCGAGGGGTTTTGCGCCAAATGCTGCCGCGCTGGTTGGCCGAGCCTGACTTAATACCACTTGTGGCCGGCTTTGAATTTGCCGCCCGGCACCATGGTGGTGAGGGGGCGTTTTATGTGCGCCTGAAAAAGAGCCGCCCATGACCCTCTTGCGAGCAAACTCATGACCCCGTTGGGAGCAAAATTGCGCAGAATTCGTTCCGAGCGCGGCATTTCCCTAAAGGAAATGGCCAAAGCCTTGAATATTTCGAGTGCCTATCTTTCGGCCCTTGAACATGGCAAGCGCGGCAAGCCGACCTGGTATTTGTTGCACAGAATAATTGCCTTCTTCAATATAATCTGGGACGAGGCAGAAGAATTACAAAGGCTGGCTGAAATTTCTGACCCCAAAATCACTATAAACACCGGCGGAATGCCCCCGGAGGCGACCGAGTTAACCAATCGGTTGGCTAGGGATATTGACAAGCTGTCCCCTGAAGATCTTGTTCATTTAAAAAACGAGTTAATCCGGCGCCGCGGCAAATAAATTAATTTTACAAGCTCAAAATATTCTTAGCTGTTCCATCAGCTACGCGGCGCGCATTAAGCACTCTGGTCAAAGTACAAATTTGGGGTAAAATACAAATTTAACCTAAAGTACAAACCTGCTCAAATCTGCATTTCCCGCCAGATCGCCAACCTTTTCCTTAACAAAGGCCGCATCGATTTTTATGCTTTCGCCGCTTTTATCCGGAGCATCAAACGAAATATCTTCAACCAGGCGCTCCATTACTGTTTGCAACCTTCTGGCCCCGATATTTTCGACACTGGAATTAACTTCAAAGGCCGCATCGGCGATGGCTTCAATGGCATTTTGGCTAAATTCCAGCTCCACCCCTTCGGTGCTCATCAGGGCGATATATTGTTTGATCAAACTGGCCTCGGTATCGTTGAGAATTTGCACAAAATCATCCCGCGTCAATGCTCTTAGTTCAACCCGTATGGGCAAACGGCCCTGGAGTTCGGGCAGCAGGTCTGATGGCTTGGAAATATGAAAGGCTCCAGAGGCAATAAACAGGATATGATCGGTATTTACTGGCCCGTGTTTTGTGGCCACCACTGTGCCCTCGATCAGGGGCAACAGGTCACGCTGCACGCCCTCGCGCGAAACCTCGCCGCCACCTCGACCTTCACGTACGCAGATTTTGTCAATTTCATCCAGAAATACAATGCCATGATTTTCTACCAGATCGATAGCCTCTAATTTGATTTGTTCCTGATCCAATAGCTTGTCAGCCTCTTCGGCAATCAGCAGGGTATAGCTGTCTTTGATTTTTAGTTTGCGCTTGACACCGGGCTGGTTAAAGGCTTTGCCAAACATTTCCGACAGGTTGATCATCGCCCCGCCGCCTGGCATTCCAGGAATTTCAAAGTTGCCAGGGTTAGATGATGAAGCGCTGACCTCGACCTCGATTTCTTTGTCGTCCAGTTCATTTTCGCGCAATTTTTTACGAAAACTTTCGCGGGTCGCCGCCTGTGCCGAAACGCCAACCAAGGCATCCAAAACCCTTTCTTCGGCTTGCAAATGGGCTTTTGCCTGCACCTTTTTGCGCTGCTGTTCTTTTAATATGCCAATCCCTGCTTCCACCAGATCACGAATAATCTGCTCCACATCGCGTCCCACATATCCAACTTCGGTAAATTTGGTCGCTTCCACTTTAATAAAAGGGGAATTGGCCAATCTTGCCAATCTTCTGGAAATTTCGGTTTTGCCCACTCCGGTTGGCCCGATCATCAGGATGTTTTTTGGGCTGATTTCCCGGCGCATTTCCTCGGGGAGCTGTTGGCGCCGCCAACGATTTCTCAAGGCGATGGCTACGGCTCTTTTGGCGCTATTTTGTCCAACAATATGGCGATCAAGCTCGGAAACGATTTCGCGCGGAGAAAAATGTTTTTCACTCATGGTTTATTCCAGATTCTTTTATGATATTTTTTGGGATATTTTGTTAGGTATGGGCAGATAAATTCAAAAATTATTTGGTATCCAAACTTTCAAGGGTCACATGATCATTGGTGTAAACGCAGATTTTGGCGGCAATAGCCAAAGATGTACGGGCGATTTCCTCTGCTTCCTTATCAGTATCAAGCAGGGCCAAAGCGGCGCTAAGGGCATAATTTCCCCCGGACCCTATGGCAGTTACTCCCTCGTCAGGACTCAAAACATCCCCGGTTCCGGTTAACACCAGCGAATCTTTGGCATCAACAACAATCAGCATTGCTTCTAGTTTGCGCAAATAGCGATCAGTACGCCAATCTTTTGCCAATTCCACACAGGCCCGCATCAATTGGTCGGGATATTGCTCCAATTTTGTCTCTAGCCTTTCAAACAGGGTAAAGGCATCGGCAGTCGCCCCGGCAAATCCGGCAATAACCTTTCCATTTGCCAGCGGACGCACTTTTTTTGCCCCGTGTTTGATAATGGTTGGACCAAGCGATACCTGACCATCGCCGGCGATAACCACCTTGTCCCCCTTGCGAACCGAAACAATTGTGGTGCCGTGCCAATTGGGGAAATTTTGGTTTTGATCGCTCATATTTTATATTTTCCTTAAAAGTACGGGCATTAAGCTTTTGTGTTAGTCTTTATTTAGGGTGTTGGGCGTCAATTGCAAACTTTGTTCTCTGCTTACTTTGCCAATTGTGGTCAAACTGCTATGGGAGCATAGGGTTTGATAAAAAATATAAACCGGAAAATGCTCTAGTAGGTTGAAAAGGAATAAAATCATGCGTAGCGCTGAAATTTCACGCTCCACCGGCGAAACCGCAATAAGTGCCAGTATTAATCTGGATGGCACCGGCAAAAGCAATATTTCAACCGGCATAGGTTTTTTGGATCATATGCTTGATCTTTTGGCGCGCCACTCTTTGATGGATATTAAAATTGTTGCCAAGGGCGATTTGCATGTGGATTTTCACCACACGGCCGAAGATGTGGGCATTGTGCTTGGGCAGGCGGTTAAACAGGCATTGGGCGATAAAAAGGGCATAAATCGCTATGCCTCGATGCATATGCCAATGGACGAAGCCCTGACCAGGGTAGCCGTTGATGTTTCTGGTCGCCCGTTTTTGGTGTTCAAGGTAAAATTCTCCCGCGATAAGGTTGGAGAAATGGATACGGAATTATTTCAGGAATGGTTTCAGGCCTTTGCCATGAATGCGGGCATAACACTGCATGTGCAAACCCTTTATGGGGAAAATAACCACCATATTGCCGAAAGCGCTTTTAAGGGCCTTGCCCGCACATTGCGCAATGCTTTGGCTATTGATCCGCGTACCAAAGAACAAATCCCCTCATCCAAAGGTTCCTTGTAATAACGAAGTGCCAAAACGGGTTTTTGCTAAACAGGTTGCTACTTATCTAAAAAGTTGAGAAATTAAAAATGAGCATTTTTGTTGTTCATCAAAATTTATCGCGGAGCGATGATAGAGGGTTTGTTTTTTTACCAGATCGTTTTAACTGGCTGGCGTTTTTTCTACCCCCGATTTGGGCGCTTTCCAGGCGTTTGTGGCTGGTTTTTGTGCTAATAGTCGCCGCTATTATTATTTTGAATTTTTTTGCAATGGTATTTTTCTTGCCGATGGTTTGGATATATCTGCTGGGCAGCTGGTGGCTGGCAATGGCGGCAAATTCAATTGAAGGATTGTTTTTGGCCCGCCAAGGCTGGCAGGTTATATCTTTTGTTGAGGCTAGTGATCTTGTAGCTGCCGAAGAGCAATTTTTTGGCACTTATCAGCCGCGCCCTGCAAATTTATCTACTAAAACCAATAGCCAAACAGTGACTTATTGATATGAAAAATATGAAACAAACCATTGCTATTATTGATTATGGCTCTGGAAATTTGAATTCGGCCCAAAAAGCTTTCCAGCGTGCAGCTGGCCAGAGTGGAGTTGATGCCGATATTGTAGTTTCCTCTGATCCGGAACAGGTTAAGCAAGCCGACAGGATTGTTTTGCCCGGGGTGGGGGCCTTTGCCGATTGCCGGACGGGTCTTTTGGCTCTGGATGGTATGGAACAGGTACTAAAAGAGCGGGTACTTGATCACGGAATACCTTTTTTTGGCATTTGTGTTGGTATGCAATTAATGGCCGACAGGGGTTTGGAAAAGCAAATTCAGCCCGGTTTTGGCTGGATTAAGGGCGAGGTGGTAAAAATTCAACCTGATGACAAGAGTTTGAAAATTCCCCATATGGGCTGGAATAATCTTGAGTTTGTGCAGTCTCATCCGCTTTTTGACGATATAGAAGCTGGGCCGAACGGTTTGCACGCTTATTTTGTTCACTCCTATCATTTGCAGGTAGGTGATAAAAAGCAATTGCTCGCAACTAGTAATTATGGTGGAGATATTACTGCAATCGTGGGGCGGGACAATATGATTGGCACCCAGTTTCACCCCGAAAAAAGTCAAAAGCTTGGTCTGGCAATGATTGGTAATTTTTTAAGGTGGAAACCATGATCCTTTTTCCCGCTATTGATCTCAAAGATGGCCAGTGCGTGCGCCTAAAGCTCGGTGATATGGAGCAGGTTACGGTTTTTAATGATAATCCGGCCGCTCAAGCCAAGACCTTTGAAGATCAGGGTTTTAAATATTTGCATGTGGTTGATCTCAATGGTGCTTTTGCCGGAAAAAACATCAATGGCAGCGCCGTTGAAGCCATATTGAAGGCGGTAGATTTTCCCGTGCAGCTTGGCGGAGGCATTAGAACCATCGAGCAGATCGAGTTTTGGATTGAACGTGGTTTGTCGCGGGTGATTCTTGGCACAATAGCTGTTAAGAACCCCGGGCTTGTTAAAGATGCCTGCAAAAAATTCCCCGGCAAAATTGCGGTTGGAATTGATGCAAAGGGGGGCAAGGTTGCTGTTCAGGGCTGGTCTCAAACGTCAGAGATTGGGGTAATTGAAATGGCCAAGCGCTTTGAAGGGGCCGGAGTTGGCGCGATTATTTACACCGATATCGATCGTGACGGAATTTTGAGCGGTATCAATTGGCCTTCAACCTTGAAGCTGGCCAATTCTATTACAATTCCCACTATTGCCTCCGGTGGCTTGGCTTCCATGGACGATATCAAAAAACTCGCCTCCAAAGACTGTAAAATTTTGGAAGGGGCGATTTCAGGTCGGGCTTTGTATGACGGGAGAATTGACACCGGTAAGGCTTTGCAAATATTAAGGGGAGCAGGAAATTGACCCTGAAAACCCGTATAATCCCTTGTCTTGATGTTATGAATGCACGCCTCGCCCGCAGCACCTTTTTGTGCGAGGACGGGCAAGAGCAAGAATTGCGGCCAGCATCGATAATTTTCAAGGGGTTGAAAACAT
>Ga0316204_10000978_pt1 | contig 88005 bp, 77 predicted proteins | sample 6monrhotite_MG_2_FD_205661 | JGI IMG/M metagenome (GOLD analysis project Ga0316204, IMG submission 205661) | Microbial mat bacterial communities from mineral coupon in-situ incubated in ocean water Damariscotta River, Maine, United States -... | ecosystem: Environmental > Aquatic > Marine >... | reverse complement strand
TCAAAGTCGCTAATGGGTGGATACTTATTATCATCTCAGGGAGACAGAATGCTTTCTAAAAATTCTGTTGAAGGACGATTCCCTTTTTTAGACCATAGAGTGATTGAGTTTTCTAATCGCATTCCACCTAAGCTTAAAATGAAAGGTTTAAATGAAAAATATTTACTGAAAGAAGCAATGAAACAATATTTACCAAAAGAGATAATTAACCGTCATAAACAACCTTATAGAGCACCTGACTTGCAAGCAATGACGGGGGAATATCTCGGCGAAGAACTTCGTCATCATTTATCTGTAGATGAACTTACTAAAAATGGTCTGTTTGATGGAAAGAAAGTTTCCTTCTTATTAAAGAAAGCAGATTCAGGACGTAAACTGTCAATTCCTGATTCACAGGCTTTAATAGGAATTTTATCTACACAGGTACTAATAGATCAATTTATATAACTAAATCAGGAGTCAAAATGAACGAAGATGAAAATAACACAGAAGACCTATTGAGAACCTTTATTTTAGAGAACTATTTATTTACTGACGATCAGAAAAAATTAAATAATTCTGATTCATTTTTAGATACTGGAATATTGGATTCAATGGGGATACTGGAAATGATTTATTACCTGGATGAAGAAATGTCAATTAAAGTTGCACCTGATGAAATGATTCCAGCCAATTTGGATTCTATTAACAACCTCATTGCTTTTATTGACAAAAAGACGAATTAAGGGGTATAAATTAAAAATGATTAAACCAACCCTTATAGAACAATTTCATAACATATGTGGCTCTTATGGTGATCATATAGCCATTCAAAATGATATGAATGAAATAACTTATAAGGAATTAAAATCAAGTATAGAGAGACTTGCAGGGTTTTATCAGGAACAGGGAGTAAAACAAGGTGATCGAGTTGTACTGGTAATTGATAATTCAATTAACTATGTAATCGCTTTTTATGCAATATGGCAAATCGGAGCGATTGTTGTCGCACTTAATCCACAATCTAAAACACATGAAATAGAAAAATCAATTAATCTATGTCAGGCAAAGCTTTTAATACTGGAGCAAGCTGATATACAAAAGATCAACTCACTCAACCATATAGATATTAATATATTACAACTTAGTGAAGCAAACATTCAAGGTACTTACAGTTGGCAGGATGCATTAAACAGCAAGCCAATTACCATGAGTTTAAACATAAAAAAGGCAACTGCTGCACAGATAATATTCACATCGGGTACCACAGGCGACCCAAAAGGTGTTTTATTAAGCCATCATAACCTGCTACGAAATACCCATGACATAACAGATTATCTTGAATTAACTAATAATGACAGTGTATTTAATGTACTACCATTTCATTATAGTTATGGTAATTCAGTATTACATACTCACCTGTCTGTGGGTGCAAAAATTATACTTAACGGATCAATGGCATTTCCTCAAGATATTGTCGATAAAATAAGAGACTCTAAAGCCACAGGCTTCTCTGGTGTTCCTTCAACTTACAGTTTATTTCTAAATCGATCCGACTGGCCAGATAACCCTCCTGCATTAAGATACATTACACAGGCAGGAGGCCCCATGAGCAAATCCCTTATACATAAATTACTAAATACACTTAATCCTCGTACCAAATTATATATTATGTATGGTCAAACTGAAGCATCAGCTCGCATTAGCTGGTTACCCCCAGAATATTTAGATAAAAAAATGGGATCAGTTGGTATTCCATTAAATAGTGTCAAAATTGAGATTCGAGACCAATATGGAAACTCACTTAAGCATAATCAGAACGGTGAAGTATATGTAGAAGGTGACAACATTATGAAAGAGTACTGGAATAATCCGAATGCTACTCAAAAAACAGTGATCAATGGCTGGTTAAGAACGGGTGACATTGGTCATATTGATGAAGATGGTTTCTTATTTCTGGAAGGTCGCAATAATGACATGATTAAAGTTGGTGCGCATCGCATAAACCCACTTGAGCTTGAAGAAGTAATTAACAAACTTGACTTTGTAAATGAAAGCGCTGTTATCGGTGTTGATGATGAAATATTGGGCCAGAAACTACGCGCCTTCGTTGTTGGTGATGAATCAAGAGAAAATCAGTTTTGTCTGAAAAAACACTGTAACGAATACCTGCCAGCTCACAAAATTCCAAGAGAGATAAAGTGGATTAGCCAGCTGCCTAAAACAGCCAGCGGAAAACTTAAAAGACATCAGTTAATTTAGAAATGGAGAAAATAATGACAGATAATACATATGGTGTTGATCCGGTACTAAATATCGACTTTAATTTAGAAGTTGAAAAAATCACACAAAAAATGCGTGAAATTCTAAGTAAAAACTTACATAGACGTGGCTTTGTAATTGCTATGTCAGGTGGAATTGATAGCTCTGTTTGTGCCGCACTGGCTGTTAAAGCACTGGGCAAGAAAAAAGTATTTGGCTTACTTATGCCTGAAACAGACTCATCATCAAGCAGCGGAGATTTAGGCTCTTTACTTGCAAACCATCTTGATATCGAGCACACCGTAAATAACATCGCACCTACACTCGAAGCTATTGGCTGTTATCAATGGCGTGATGATGCTATAAGACAGGTTTTTCCTGAATACACCCATGAGTGGAAAAACAAGATTGTTATTGTTGGTGGACTGAATGGTCAGATAAATCATTACAATCTTGTAGTTGAAAACCCACATGGTGATCGCTTTGAAGAAATGCTACCGCTAAAATCATATTTAACTATTGTTGCTGCGACCAATCATAAACAACGTATTAGAAAAGCACTTGAATATTTTCATGCTGATAGACTAAATTACGCAGTTATTGGAACACCTAATAGACTGGAATATGATCAGGGTTTTTTTGTAAAAAATGGTGATGGTGCCGCTGATATAAAACCGATTTCTCATCTTTATAAATCTCAGGTTTATGCCATGGCTAAACATTTAGGCCTACCCGATGAAATATGTAATACTACTCCCACAACTGATACCTATAGTCTTGAGCAGGGCCAGGATGAATTTTATTTTGCCTTGCCCTATGCAAAGATGGATATAGCCATATGGTATATAAACCACGGTAAAACAAGTGATGAACTATCTAAAAAACTCGACATATCTGGTGATCAAGCCAGTTTCATTTATAAAGACATATTAGCAAAGCGGAAAACAACACAATACTTACATCTGGAGCCTCAGTTAATAGAAGGCAATATTATTCCGATATAACTCATCTTAATTGGTAAAAATGAGATAAAGCATGAACAGGCAACGCGCAATAATTAATAAATTTTATCAGTCTTTTAAAAAGACGTTTTATAACGATACGCCTGCAAAACATATAAATCCACTACAGGATTTTCAAAAAACAGAATTTGGTGAGAATACATATCAACAGGATATTAATTTTAATAACTGGATGTATAACAATAACCCATCAAATGATCGTTATTATTGTTTACAGGACAATCAGGTTGTAGGTCAACAAAGTGCTATTGGCACTGAACTGTTTCTAAATGGGGAACTGATTAATGCAGCATATGCGATAGATTTAAGAATACGTCCGGAATGGAAAATGAAAGGACTGGGTGTTGCTATGATTGGAGCATTAATGGAAAAATATGATGTGCTTATTGGTGTTGGTGTATCAGATGAAGCGTATAAAATGTTTATTCGTCAAGGCTGGCTAGATCTTGGTAGAACTGAAACATTTATAAAACCTCTGGATATGTCATGCCTGAAAAAAAGAACCGTAAAAGCTAATTTTTCAACAAGTTTAAAATATATTATAGCTTTACTTATATCTAATTTATCAAATATTTATAGGAAATGTTTATCGAGGAAATACACGTTTAAAAAATTATCACACTTTACTAAAGATCATGAAAAAATTGTAGACAGTACACTTAATGAAAATGTTATCAGCTCACGAAAAACAAAAGAATACCTTAACTGGCGCTTTATAGATTTTCCTGGAAATAACAATTATGAGAGTTATGAACTAATTGATAATAATATTCCTCAAGCATTTTTTTCTATTAAAAGAGCACTAATTAATGGTACAGATATTATTATAATTTCTGAAGTTCATGCGAATAAAACTGATCTTCCGGCTATTATTGACTACATCATTGAACTTTCAATACAGAAGAAAGCTTGCACTATTATTTACAATGGCCTTGATGAGGACATTCAGTACATCTTAAAAAGTCGGTATTTTTTTCATCACCCTGAAGGAGACAGGTTCGTGGTATTTAGTAATAAACCCGAATTTGAAACCGCATTAATGAAAAAAGAAAACTGGAAAATTAACTATGCAGATTCAGATGCAGATTTCTTTCTCTTAAACGATGAAAGACAAACGTGATTATAACGATATGTGAGGTAACCCGGACACCCTTAGTGTAAACCGGGCTACTCTTTATAGAGCACCCTTCTGGTTATATTATTCTAATACATTTAACGTCTTAATTTTTTAATTCCACTCAAGCCAATTAAACCCGACACAAACAATAATATTGCAGGAGGTAATGGTACAGCCGACACATTTATTGTGGCGTCCGCATTACTAAACAGAATATTTGCATCATAATCATGACCACTCGCCCCACCAAAACCGGTAAAACTCAAATTAGCACTAAACAGCTCTGACATTGTTAACTGTGAAGAACCAATACTTAGAGTATCAAAATTAATGTCCGCCAGTTTAATAGTACCCGTAAGGCCACTTAACCTTGCAGCAAAAAGCTCTACACTACTGCCCGCATTATTAATATTGTTTTCAACACCCGGTAAAAACCACTGACCATCTAAACTGTATGAGTTTGCCGATATTAACGTATTATTAAAATTAACTTCAGACCCCCAACCAAGCAACCCGCCTTCTACAGCATCAACATTTGTCACATATAAACTAGCAGTAAATGAGCTACCCAATACAACAGAAGTGCTGCTATCCTGCAATCCATCGCCGTCAAAATCAAAATAAACTATGGGAGCGGCCTGTACTACTGATTGAAAAAATAAACCTAACGTTATAATAATTATTTTTAATTTCATTTTATTGTTTCTCTTAGACTAATTAATCGGGCAATTAGTACGCCCAAATTCCGCTGAAAAAACCGCTGTATCCGCAGTATCCACATCATTATCCAGATCAAAATCTGCTTCACATGCTGCACCTGTCGAGCAATTTGTTCTACCAAAGTCAGCACCTAGTATCGCAATGTCAGCAGTGTCAACATCACCATCATTATCAAAATCACCCTGACAGAAAAGCGGACATACATCCCCTACTCCGTCATTATCAGCATCAGCCTGATTATTGTTAGAAACATCAGGGCAGTTATCATTTTGATCTAAAATAAAATCATTATCCCTGTCAACGCCCATACGAATTTCAGAACCTACCGGCACTGCAGTAAAGGTTAGCTCCTGACCAGTCGTTGCAGCTAACTGCAATAATTGTGTTTCAGAGATCGGATCAATAAATGCATCATCACTTTGATATGTTCCATCAGCCAGTCTGATCCAGCCGCGTTGAGTATTTGCAATAAGTCCTTTTACAATTACACTATTATTTCCCGCATCCATTTGTGATGTCATTAATTGTATACGTGCTAACACAAGAGGGTTGTTACTACTGTTTAATGTAATCTGCTGTCCAATAACAGGCGCCATATTGCTATCCATTGCATGCATAAATTGCTCAAGATTCTGGTTATCAGCAGGGCTAGTAGCAAATAAAACGGCATTATGAAAATTACTCAATGTATCAACAGAGCCGTCATGTATAAAACCAAATCCTCTGATTTGGTTATTCATATGACTGGTCCCACTATTAGAAAAAATAGAGTCGGTTTCTGGAAAACCGAACATTCCTACTTTTTGATACATATTTCTCAAATGGGGTATTTTAAACTCCTGAGTTCCTGCCTCAAAACTCATTAGTCCGCTAGTACCAAAGAATCCCAACGCTGGATCCACCGTGTGACAAGCATCACAAGTGAAACCGACTGTTGACGAGGCTGTAAAGAAAAAATCAGAACCGGCCTGCTGCCTGGGTGTTTTTGAATTATCAAGCGGGCGATTAGGGTTAGGCGGGTAATTTACCTGTAATATAAAGTTTGTGAATGCATCCATCTGAGAAGTGGGCAATGGCCCCGAACGCCCAACTAAACCAGCAAAAGCTACATTAAACTCCTTAAACGCCCCAACTTCATCCATCGCATCACCACCAGAATCTGCGGCAGTACGATCACCACGCCAATGCATTGGACCTTGATTGCTCATGCCCCTCAATGATTGTGTTGTCATTGGGCCTTTCATAGGATGGTAAGCCTGAGCTGTACCACCGAATGGTCCCGGATTATTTAAATTAGGCTTTATATCACCTTCTGGGTCACCCAGATCCCAGGCCAGACTGTCGAAATCGGCAAATATATGACAACTTGAGCAGGATGCTTCACCATTGCTAGATGTTAAATTTGCATCGTATAAAAATGGTCTGCCATTGATTATCGAAACTGGTTCCGGGTTAGGTAAATTATAATGCCTGGTTTCTGTATTATTCGTTGTATCAATGACAGAAACTGAATTATCAAAACGGGTGAATACATATAACTGATTTCGTGATTCATTAAGGAGTAGCCCGCTTGGGCCACCCCCACTAATATTTATATGATTTGATGAGCTAGGTACAAAACTATTATCTTCTAGTGCCTGTGTATTAAATACTCCTACTTTTGATGAACCAAATGCTGCAACATAAAGAGTATTACCATCTGAACTTATTTCCATCGCATTGGGTGTAGCCAAACTATTATCTTTCACACCAGCAGGTGCCGGGTTAAGGTTATAGTTGATGTGTTTATTTAAATGTCTTGCTTGTACAGAATTATTCGAAGGGTCAATAACCGTAACTCTGGCTTTATGCAAGTTGCCAACCACAGTGCTGGTTGTTGAACCCGGTGGGCGTGTACCCTCAAATCTTACCGCATTATTTGCATCTGTATTTGTTACATAAACTTTGCCAGTAACAGGGTGAGCTATCATATTGAATAACACCGTCCCAACACCTGAATAAGCTGCATTAACCATTAAAGTATCTGCATTTATAGAAAACACATCAGAATCAGGCAAGTTAAACTTTACCTGAGCACTCCAGTCGCGATTTAATTCATCGCGCCATACACCATTATTTAGTTTAACTATTAAACCAACTTCAGGTGCTAGATTACTATTTTTATCTGAATTAGGAGCAGGCGAACCACCCGGCGCTACATCTGGACCTGCGCCTGGTACGCAGGGAGCAGCCGTTACACCTCCATCACATACAGCTCCATCATGAACTGTTGTGGTTTGATTTCCTGTATGAAACCCAGCCAGGTAAACTGTACTACTGCTACCGGTTCCAGAAACAGCAAGCGCACGCGGTGTATCAGTAAAATAAGTTTGCACTGTGGTAGCTGTTCCACCAAAACTGGAGCCCGTATTATTTACATCAAATACCCATACATCTGCTCGACCTATACCTGCAGCTGTAACTTCACCTGGATCATTAGGCATAAGGGTTGGGCTATATGGGCTATTCTGGCCTCGATGAGCTGTGCTAATAAATGCTCGGTTTAAACCTGTTCCTGCAAATACAATATCTCTTGGTTCGTCACCCACTAACAAAGTTTTAATCACTCGTGGTGGATTTATATTTGTATCAACGACACTTACTGAATCTGATAGATGATTAACAACCCAGACTTCACCGTTACTTCGAGCAGCTACAGCTACTGGCTCCATACCAACGGGAACAGAAAACTGATGTACTAGAGATGTTTCAGTTACCTTAAAAATTTCCAGACGATTATCCGGTGTGTTCAGGGCAAATAATTTCTTACCATCGACAGATAATGCAAGTGGACGAACCTGACCAGATTCAAATGCAACAAAATTTGAAGGCGTTGTAGTGGTAAATTTATATGAGGACGTTGTAGTACTCTGTCCTACACCCGGGGAAGCGGTGTCATTACTACAGCCTGCTAAAAACACTAAAACTGAAGGTAGAATTACGGCCGTAGAACGCCTTAAAAAATATTTTATTTTCATTTCCATTTTCATTTTTTTATTCTTTCACTAAAATTTATACAAACAAGTCTGGAGTTTAAATAAGCAATTATTAAGCCATTTAACTAACCCGTTGAATTTATTGAATAATATAGAGGCTTTGAATAAAGCTTGCGCCTATCATGTAAAACTAAACGACATATAAGGATATATGCTTTACAGTCTTAGATAATGAGTGGAAATGTTATGCCACACTCAGGAAGAAGCCTGAGTGTATTTTTAAAAACCTAATTATTTTCCCGATAATGCTTCAAAAATCTATCCATCTTTTCCATTACCCCATCCATATCTTCACGGCGTGATAAAAAGACTAATCTAAAATGATCAGTTTTAGGCCAGTTAAACGCTGACCCCTGCACTAACAGAATTTTTTCCTGCTGTAATAACTGTAAAACAAATTTTTTATCATCTTCAATTCTGTAAATTTCAGGATCGAGTTTGGCGAATAAGTACAACGCACCTTTTGGCCTTACACAGCTCACACCTTCCAGCTGGTTTAACATCTTCCAGCTGTAATCCATCTGTTCATATAAACGACCGCCGGGTTTAACCAGATCATTAATACTTTGATAACCGCCCAGTGAGGTTTGAATTGCATGCTGCCCCGGCACATTTGAACATAAACGCATCGATGCCAGTAACTCCATTCCTTCAATAAAATCACGGGCATGATCTTTTGCACCACTTATAACCATCCATCCAGCACGAAAGCCCGCAATTCTATAAGCTTTTGATAACCCATTAAAACTGATCATTAATAAATCATCAGCTAGTGAGGCCAAAGCAATGTGCACCGCATCGTCATAAATTATTTTGTCGTATATCTCATCTGCAAACACGACCAGGTCATGTTTACGGGCAATTTCTAGTAATGCGAGCAGTGTTTGTTTTGTATATACCGCACCGGTTGGATTATTTGGGTTAATAACCACTATGCCACGAGTTTTAGATGTGATTTTGCTTTCTATATCAGCAATATCCGGTTGCCATTCGTTTTCTTCATCACACATATAATGCACTGGCTTACCGCCAGACAGGCTTACTGCCGCTGTCCATAATGGATAGTCCGGCGCAGGAATTAACATCTCATCATCATTATTCAACAATGCCTGCATCGACATTACTATTAGTTCACTAACACCATTACCGATAAAGATATCATCTACATCTACATCATCAGGAAAACCTTTCTCCTGACAATATTGCATTACTGCCTTGCGGGCGTAATACACACCTTTAGAATCTGAATAGCCCTGACAATTAACCAGGTTACGCATTACATCCTGAATAATTTCATCTGGGGCACACAGGCCAAAAGGAGCGGGATTACCAATATTTAATTTGGTTATGCTGTGGCCTTCTTCTTCAAGGCGTTTAGCTTCCTGTAAGACAGGGCCACGAATGTCATAACAAACCTGATTTAGTTTGTCGGATTTTAATATGATGGTCATAAAATTATTAATTGTTCAAAGGTATTTAAGTTATGCCATCATACAATCTGCAAATTTATATATAAAGTGATTTTAATGAATATAGTATTAGTCGACAGTGGGCAGCTTTCAGGCATGCCTGAATTCCCTCCCGTTAACCTGCCAAAATTTGCCTGGTTGGAGTATGTCGACTTAACAGAAGATGGTGTTGATGATCGCTGCTGGCGCGCAGATATTATTGTAAGCACCAATACGCCGATTAATGCAAAAGTAATTAAAGAAACATTTAAGCTGAAATTATTAATCGCTGCGGGTGATAAAAGCGACCATATTGATTTAGCGGCTGCAAAAAAACGCGGGATTCCCGTTTGCAATATTCCTGGTTTAACCGGAGATACGCCTGAAAATGCACAAAAAATTGCTGAGCAGATTATCGATACAATACACGCCTGGTTAGATGAGAAACCGATAAATTTAATTGCTTAAAAACCCTAAATGAGTATAATTCTCATTTAGAATAACACTGAAGAGTACAATATGAATGATCTGCTAGAGACATTACTTGACTGCCCTAACCTTAGTTTACGTTTACTTGACTCAAAGACGGGTCGTTCTGTGAAAACGGTTAGCCATGACCAGCTTCAAAAAATAATTATAAATCAACAGGTTAGCTGTACTAAAGACTGTGGAAACATGAGCTGTCATAACCGCTCAATTGACGAATAAAAAGTCAGATATCTACTTTCAGCATTAATCCTAAGGCCGATGGGCTAAGCCTTTCTTCTGGCTCTAACAGCTTCTGCTAACTCTCTTAATAATACTTCGGTTTCATCCCATGCAATACATGCATCAGTAATGCTTTGTCCGTAGGTTAAATTATTATTGTCCTCTACATTCTGACGGCCAGCTACTAAATGACTCTCAAGCATGACGCCCATAATATCGTTATTTCCAGCCTTTATTTGCCCTGCTACATCACGACATACATCTAACTGACGATTATGATCTTTTTCACTATTAGCATGAGAACAATCAACCATCAGATGTGCACTCTGCCCACTTGCCTGTAACTGTTGAGCCGCCAGTTTTACATTGTCAGCATCATAATTAGGAGACTTTCCACCACGCAAGATAATATGGCAATCTTCATTTCCCGTTGTGGAAAAAATAGCCGAGTGCCCCTGCTTGGTTAACGACATAAAAACATGTGGACGTGAAGCAGCCTGTATTGCATCTATAGCAACCTTTAGACCACCATCTGTACCGTTTTTAAAACCAACCGGACAGGATAAACCAGAAGCCAGTTCACGGTGCCCCTGACTTTCAGTCGTTCTGGCACCAATTGCACCCCAGCTAACCAGGTCAGAAATATACTGAGGGCTAATTAAATCCAGATACTCGGTACCCGCTGGTATCCCCATATCAGCAATATCCAGCAAAAAACTTCGGGCCTGGCGAAGACCGTGATTTATATTAAAGCTGTCATCCAGATGAGGATCATTAATTAAACCTTTCCAGCCAACAGTTGTACGAGGTTTTTCAAAATAAACACGCATCACAATGCATAAATCTGCAGCTAACTCATCAATCAGGGGTTTTAAAAGTCGAGCATACTCTCTACCCGCTTTAGTATCATGTATTGAACAGGGTCCAACGATAACCAGCAAACGGTCACTTTCAGCCTGAAGTATTTCATGAATAGCCTGACGCGCACCATGCACTGTATCTGATGCGGCATCTGTTATGGGATATTCCCGGTGTAACTCTTCTGGTGGCAGTACTTCCTGCAAGCCGGATATACGTAAATCGTCAGTTTTATACTTCATTAAGATTCATTTTGGGTTAATTGAGCGAGGCATTATATATGATGATGGCAGTCACATAAATATCAGGGAAGCTAAAATAACAAGCAAAGTACCTTATCCATGTTTATTTCAAGCCGGACAACCAGTTATGGAACTGTTTCAGGTTATCAAATTGCTGTTCGGGCTCTGCTTCACTGAGATCCCAGCCTTGAGCAAACCGTCTAAGCCAGACATAGTCAATACCGGCATTTCTGGCTCCCTGAATATCATGCACGGGGTGATCACCCACATGTAAGGTCTGTTGCGGACTCACCCCTGCCTTATGCATCGCAGAAATAAACATCGCAGGATCCGGTTTTGAAGCTAATACATCCGCGGCAGAAATCTGAAAATCAAAATAGTCTGACAACCCAGTTCTACTGATATGCGCATTTCCATTTGTTAAAGCAGCTAATATGTAATTTTTTTTCAATTCGGATAAAACAGGAAGCACATCTTCATATAGATTTACCTGTTGTCGCGCCTCATAAAACACATTAAACGCAGTGTCTACCCACTCATCTGTATCACCTGTTTCGTCTGCTAGCTGCCGCAAATGAACCTTTCTTGCAGCTGATAAATCATGTATTAATTCAGGTTGCTCCTGAATAAGCTGCTTTCGTTTTACACGTAACTGCTCAATATCATATGCTTGTGCAATCTCAGGTTTAAACTCAGCTAACCACCTGTAAAGTGACTCTTCAGCAAACTGAATAGTTGGCATACACGGCCAAAGCGTATCGTCTAAATCAAAACAGATTAATTTATACATTAAACTATCGAGTGATTACCACGTATGCAGGTGAAGAAAATGATTTCTGGAATTCTTTGAGTAACAACCTTGCCTGTTCGCGCTCTGCAAATCGACCAACTCGAACATTGTATTTTGTTGTCCCTGAGCTAGACATAAAACTACTCACATAAGCATCAAACTTTTTGGCTGATAGCTTATCGATAAAACTATTCGCATTGGCTTCACTGGCAAACATACCGGCTTGTATTGAATAAACTTTTTTCTCTAAATCAGCTTCGTCTAAATCTACAGGAATTTGTAATTTAGTTATATCTGATTCTGTTTCACTAACATTATTAACAACTTCATTCGAATTCGATTGTGCTGATTTATCTTCCTTTTTAGCGGCCTCTTTCTTTGCAGCTTCTTTTCTCGCCAACTCTTTCTTAGCTGCTTCTTTCTTAGCTGCTTCTTTCTTAGCTGCCTCTTTCTTAGCTGCCTCTTTCTTTGCAGCTTGTTTTCTGGCTAACTCTTTTTTGGCCGCTTCTTTCTTAGCAGCCTCTTTTTTAAGTGCGGCCTTTCTTGCTTGCTCCTTTCTAGCTTGCTCCTTTTTTTCTGCTTCTTTCTTTGCTGCTATTGCTTTTTCTTTCTGTAAACGTTTCTCTTCACCTGTTTTTGATTCAGATTTAGTTGCTTCATTTATTTGAACAGCCTCGCTTTCAGGCAATTTAATATCTTTCTTTAAAACAGTGTGTTGATCTGTCTGTTTTGGTATGTCTACAGTAGAAGATGACTGCGACCCAAGATAATAACCCAATATAAAAACAGTAAGTAAAGCACCAATTAGTAGCATCACTGTATTTTTTATTTGATCTTCATTGATTACAAATGCTTTCATTTTATATTTTTTCTCTTTAGCTGTTAACATTTTTGAACTTTTAAAATATATTCAAAAATTGACTATTTCCTGCATTCCATTGAAGTCAGGTATTTTTGTAATTGCTTAAATAAAGACAAATTCACAGCAGCCATAACCGATCTGGGCGTTAATGTTTTTTTAAAGACACTGTCGCCACCAAATGTTTTTGCACAACCACCCGCCTCAGTTAAAATCAGTTGTCCTGCCACATAATCCCAAAGTTTTTGCCCGCCATGTATATTTATCTGGCAACGCCCTACCGCCAACCAGCACCAGTCTAGCGCACCAGAGCCAAAATTGCGCTGTGAGGCATAGGGATGCTCACGTGAAAGGCAAACGCGCATCTCAGGTGTCAGGCGTTTAAAATCAATTTGTGCTGTACATTGATGTAAAAACTCTCTTTCGGTTTGACTCTTTAGTGACTGATTATTCAACCAGGCACCTTCACCTTTAATTGCACTAAACGTCTCATCTCTATTAGGATCATAAATCAAACCCAATACAACTTCAGAATTTATAATTAAGGCAATTGAAACAGAAAAAATCGGGATACCGCTGGCAAAATTACTGGTACCATCTAAAGGGTCTAATATCCACAGGCCCGCGGCATCACTATCCAGCTGTGCCTGCTGCTCTGCCTCTTCCATTTCCTCACCTAATACAACGTATTCAGGCCAATGTTGTTGCAAACTAACTATCATCGCTTTCTGCATTTCAGAGTCGGCTTCTGTCACCAGACTACCATCTTGCTTCAAACTATAAGCGACCTGATTATAACGAGGCATAATTTGCTCAGCAGCATGCAGTTTAATTATTTCTTCTAATTTTTTTAAAGTCTTTTTCATGAATTATTTAATCGTTTTTGTAAACAACGCGATTGATTCCACATGAGCGGTATGAGGAAACATATCCATTACCCCCGCATCCTCTAATGTATAACCATAATCATGAACTAACACATGGGAGTCACGAGCCAGTGTTGCCGGGTTACATGAAACATAAACTATACGTTTTGCATTTAACTTACCAATATATTTGAGCATTTCCATGGCACCGGATCTAGGTGGATCGAGCAATATCTTATCGTACGTCTGATTGACACCCACCTTACATAACCAGACTTCATTAGATATATCCTGAGATAAATCCGCGGCAAAAAAATCACAATTTTCAATATTATTTCGCTGCGCATTCTCACGGGCTTTAACAACCATGCTTTCAGCACCTTCCACCCCAGTAACGGCTGCACATTGCCTCGCCATAGCTAGAGTAAAGTTACCCAGACCACAAAACAAGTCTAATACCTTATCTTGTGGATCGAGTTCCAACATTTGTAACGCATTACTCACCATCGACTGGTTTATTTCACTATTTACCTGAGTAAAGTCATTAACCTGAAATTCAATGGTGACCTGTTGTTCCTGTAATGTATAACTTAAAGCTGGCGGATTTTCTGGCCATAAGGGGGTTATTGTTTGCGGCCCGCCGGATTGCAGCATGATTTGTAAATCATTTTCTTTAGCAAATTCTATTAATGCTGTTCTATCACTTTCGCACAATTCCTCTAGATGACGAAAAACCAGAGCGGTTTTTGTATCATCCACCGCCACTTCTATCTGGGGAATACTTTGCCTTGCTTTCATTGTTATTAAAAGATTAGATAAATCCGTGATATGCAAACCCACTGATTCGTGCAATACCGGACAATTTAAAATATCGGCCAGAAAGGAATTGCCTTTTTCACGAAAGCCGACCAGTACTTTGTCTTTTTTATGGACATATTTCACACCTAATCGAGCTTTTTGCCGATAGTGCTTAACTGGCCCCCTTAATGGCGGCAGTATATTTCTCGGTTGCACTTGCCCCAGATGCTGAAACTGTAACATCAAAGCATCCTGTTTACTGACAATCTGCGCTTCATGATCCTGATGCTGCATACTGCAACCACCGCAGACAGTAAAATGTTCACAAATAGGCTCAACCCTGTCCGCTGAAGCTTTTAAAATATTTACTGCACGACCTTCATCAAACTTTTTGCTCACACGACTGTATTTAAATTCGACCACTTCACCAGCAAGGGCAAAATCAATAAATACGACCTTACCTTCGATGTGAGCTACGCCTCTGCCTTCAGGGCTTAAGGTTTCAATTGTGGCTTCAACAAGCTCTTCTGGCAGGCGTTTTCTACGGACTCTTCTTTTAGACATATAATTAATTCTTTTTGCAATTTCTGGTTTCAGTTAATTAAAAAATTAACTGAACTAAACATTTTTTGTGCCAATAAGTTAGCACCTGAATTTAAATTTCAAGCAGGGAAAACACCCGTTGATAAATAACGGTCTCCACGGTCACAGATGATAGATACGATGACCGCATTTTCAACCTGTTCACAAAGCTTTAACGCTGCCGCAACAGCACCACCCGATGAAATACCACAAAAAATGCCTTCTTCAGCAGCCAGGCGTCGTGTTGTATCCTCTGCTAACTGCTGCCCAATATCAATTGTTAAATCCACACGACTTTCATCAAAAATTCCCGGTAGATACTCTTTGGGCCAACGACGAATTCCCGGTATCCTGGAACCTTCTTCGGGTTGTACACCGACAATTTTAATTTCGGAATTTTGTTCTTTAAGGTAACGCGAAGTTCCCATTATGGTACCCGTAGTACCCATTGCACTCACAAAGTGGGTGACCTTACCTTTGGTATCACGCCAGATTTCAGGGCCTGTACCTTCGTAATGAGCGACAGGGTTATCCTGATTATTAAACTGATCGAGTACTACGCCCTTACCTTCAGCCTGCATTTGCAATGCTAAATCACGAGCGCCTTCCATACTCTGCTCCTGTGTAACACTGATTAACTCAGCGCCATATGCTTTCATACTAGCCCGACGTTCCTCACTCATATTGTCAGGCATAATCAAAATCATCTTATAACCCTTAATTGCCGCCGCCATAGCGAGCGCAATGCCCGTATTACCACTGGTTGCTTCAATCAAGGTATCACCAGGTTTAATTTCACCCCGTTCTTCAGCCAGTTTAATCATGCTCATAGCCGGGCGATCTTTCACCGATCCTGCAGGATTATTGCCTTCCAGCTTGACCATTACGATATTATTATTTGGCACTAACCGTTGCAGGCGCACCAACGGCGTATTGCCGACAAAGTCTTCTAAGGTCGGAAATTCTTCAGATTGCATACATTTAGTCACTTTCAAAATTAGTTTTTACAACAAAAGCTGCTAGAATCAACTTTATAACCATAAAGCTTCAGGAAATTCAGAACATTATCACATATTTAGGAGCCTCCTAAAATTAAATCCGTGAACCGCTGTAGATACTAAATGAATTCAAATATACCTTTTCTTGGCCTATTACTAATACCCGTAAGCCTGTTTGCAGAAAACACAAATAATACACTAGCCATGCTTGGTTCTGAGGACATGTATCTTGATGAGATGCCGGTCATTATCTCTGCCACGAGACTTTCTCAACCATTAAACGAATCTCCCGTATCAACCACTGTTATCGATCGACAGATGATTGATGCTTCTGGTGCCCAGACCATCCCGGATATACTTCGACTAGTACCCGGTTTTACTGTTGGTTATTTAAATGGGAATAGCCCGGTTGCAACATATCACGGGCATAGCGATAGAGAGTCTAGCCGTATACAGTTGGTTATAGATGGTCGCTCTGTTTATTTGCCAACTTTAGCCGGGGTTTCCTGGTCAGACCTGGTAGTAACCATAGATGATATTGAACGCCTTGAGGTAATTCGCGGACCAAATGCATCGACCTACGGAAATAATGCATTTTTAGCTGTCGTCAGCATTACCACTAAACACGCCTCTGAAGATCAGGGGCAATACATTAAAAGCACTGTAGGCGCACATGATACGGCAGATGTTTTTTACCGTTTTGGTGGCCAGTCAGATGATCTGGACTACCGGGTTTCTGTTGGCACTAAAAACAATTCGGGTACCGACCTGTTAAATGACTTTACGGAAACAGACTATCTGAGTTACCGACTTGATTATCAAGTAAACCTGTCAACACAACTATATTATGCGGGTGGCGCTCAAGATAGCTCCTACGGGGATGTCCTTGAATTTGTAGGTGATATTGACAATGATTTTGATGTCTCAACTGCTTTTCAACACATTCGACTTGAACACAGCTTTGAAAATGAAACGAGCTTATCTGTACAGTACTATTACAATACAACCAATAGTTTTGAATCATCGTTTTTCGCTACTGTTGATGGATCTGCACTGGGTTTAGATTCATTTGATGTTTATGACACCTTTGACCTGACGTCTGAACGCCATGATCTCGAGGTTTCCTATTACTACCAACCCCTTGAATCACTTCGATTAGTATCGGGTACAAGTGTCAGACTCGACAAGGTTGGGGCGAATAACGTTTTCGACTCGAATGCAGATAACAGCCTTTTATTATATAGAGTTTTCACACATGGTGAATTCAGCTTTACTGACGACTGGATATTAAACGCTGGCCTGATGATTGAGAACAATGATATTTCAGGCACTGATGTCGCACCAAGACTCGCTTTGATACATCACCTTACCGATAACCATACTTTCAGACTGGGGACTTCAAAAGCGACTCGAACACCCACAATATTTGATGAATCAGCTTATGTCGCATTAGAGCAAGTACTAACAAGAAATGACGGGCAGCCGCTTGCTGCGAATGACCCCATCATAACTATGATTGGTAGCGATCAGCTCGTAGATGTTGAAATATTCTCTCCTGGAAATGTAAACTCGGAAGAAATAACCAGTTTCGAATTTGGCTGGATGATGAATTTTCTTAACAATGAACTTATTATAGATTTCAAATTTTTTAAAGATGAAATTAATTCACTCATATCTGGCATTAGCCAGTTAGAAAATATCCCCGGCGAAAATATAGATGACCTGAATACAGCGCTTGGCATAGTTTATGACCCAGCAGACCCGAATTATGTTTCCAGTAATGTTATTGGAAATCCGGGGGCTGCATATTTTGGCAATACTGCAAAAACAGATACACAGGGATTTGAAGCCTATAGTGATTATCAAATATCACCAGATTTACGTTTATATGCTTATTATGCTTATGTCGAAATCACAGCAGAAATAACAAACACCAGCATTTCAGCTAGTGACCAGGCACGCATTGTTGGCCGACTTGAAGAGTCGACACCAAGACAAAGTTTTGGCGCAATGATAATGAAGCAGTGGGCAAATAACCTGAACACAAGCCTTACTATTTATCATGTGGAAGATATGGACTGGTTAGATCGAACCAGTAGTCGGGGTGATGCCAGTAGAGACCACAGGGACCGATCTGCAGAAGATTACACCAAAATCGATTTAGTCATACGCAAATCACATAAAACAGCCGGTGGCCGTATCGATTTTTCTTTGATTGTTCAAAATCTTGCTGGCACACATTTTGACTATACACAAACCAGTTTTAACGATACTGCTCAACAAAGCGTTAACATTCCAGGCAGTGAACAAGACCGAAGAGGATATTTTGAGCTTGCCTTTAAGTTCAATTAAGTTGAATAATTAACAGTAGTTTAATTGGAGAAAGCTTATTGCCTGACCCAAGAAAATTGCAGGAATAAAGTACTACACGGAATGATTCAGGGAATATTACTAAATTGCCGCAAAGATAGTAAAAGTGCAAATGGTCCAATACCATTAGAGTTCTATGTGCCTACTATTAAGCTATTAGTATTTGGGTTTCTTTTATTAGTACTCTCTTTACCCGCCCATACGGAACCAACAGATAAGAAAGTACTTATTGTCTATCAAAAATCTCAGGGGTTTAGTCAACAGCTCATAGATCAGCTGCAAGCTAGCCTACCTAAGCAGGGTTATCTGGTTAGTAAGATGATACTTAAACCACAACAATTAGATTTATTAACGATAAGAAAACAGTCCCTGTTAATTGCCATAGGCAGCCAAACAACTAAAGCCCTGCTAGAAGCTAATATAAACACCCCCATATTAAGCGCCCTGATACCAAGACATATTTCCAACTCATTAAATTTAAAATACCCAAACAGGAAGAACTGGAGCCGTCTACTTATTGACCAGCCTTTAATCAGGCAATTTCACTTAATCACGGCACTTTTAGGATCAAATAAAAAAGCGGGTATTTTACTTGGACCATATACAAAAGATTTAACTAAATCATTACAGGATATTTCAGTTAAAACTGCTCTTAAGATAAACATTGAAGAAATAAAAAACACAGATGAACTAACCTCTTCACTAAAAGCATTGAGTAATAAATCCAATATACTACTGACGCTTCCCGACCCTGTTGTTTACAATAAAAGCACTATACGGGGAGTTTTATTATTAGCATATCGAAACAGACTTCCGATTATTGGTTTTTCACAAGCCTATGTTCGAGCAGGTGCAATCGCTGCCATTTACTCAGAACCGAAACAGATAAGCGAACAAATCATTAACATTTCTACACGTTATTTTATTAAAAATAAATTTGAAAAAAATGAGTATTACCCTGATATTTTTTCAGTTGCATTGAACAAAAATATTGCTAGATCATTAGGCATTAAACTAGCAACAAATAAAGCCATTATTCAACAAATAAAGAAGGCTGAGATGCAACAATGAGAAACTGGGGAATAAATAAACGAGTTATGTTCCTGGCATTACTGCCAACGTTACTAATTGCTGTGGCACTTGCTTCTTACTTCAGCTTCAACCGATATTCATATATTGAAGAAGCTCTGCATATCAAAGGGCAACTCATTGCCGACAACCTGTCACCCGCTAGTGAGTATGGTGTATTTGCTGGCAACCTGGAAATACTGGAAAACCTGATTAACAACACATTACAGGAAAATGACATAACCAATATCACCATTAGCAATAAGTACAATGAAGTACTAATCAGTCGTACACGAAAAATAAACCCGCCTGAAACGGTTCTACCCATATTTATAAGTCCAGAAGAGTTTAGATATACCGCAAAAATAACCGGGAGTGATGTAAACATTGCCGATTATGGCGAACTTTTCGTAGACAATACAACAACGTCTATTCCATCAAGCATATTAGGTTATGTTCATGTCACATTAAATAACCAGTCAACCCAGGTTCGACAAATGGACAGTCTAATTAAGGGATTTTTAATTACTTTTTTTGGATTATTAATAACTGTATTTCTAGCTATCAGTATCAGCCGAAGTGTTGTTAACCCGATTCAACGACTAACAGGTGCTGTTAAAAAAATTGCCCAGGGTGAATTAAATACACGCATAAGAATAGACAGTGGTGGAGAAATCGGCTCACTTGAAGAAGGCGTAAATAAAATGGCCAGCGAGATGCAAGTAATTCGCGCCGAACTATTAAGCCAGGTTAACAACACGACCGCTGATTTAAAGAAAACACTAGAAGAACTTGAAATTCAGAATATTGAAATTGATCTGGCAAGAAATCAGGCGCTCTCTGCCAGCAAAATAAAATCTGAATTTCTGGCTAATATGAGCCATGAAATACGCACGCCGATGAATGGCGTCATTGGTTTTACTGAATTACTGGGTAAAACCACATTAACGGGTGAACAGGCTGATTTTGTAAATACAATACGAAGTTCTGCAAGTAATTTATTAACCATCATAAATGACATTCTAGACTTTTCAAAAATTGAATCTGGAAAACTTAATATTGAAAGTATTAATTTCAGCCTGGATGATGTAATGGATGAGATTATTACCATGTTCGCACCTATGGCTTACCAGAAAGACATAGAACTAATTTACCATCCTTCGTCACAATTGCCTGAAAATATTTGTGGTGATCCTTCACGTATTCGTCAAATATTGATTAACCTGATTAGTAACGCCGTAAAATTCACACAAAGTGGCCACGTTATTATACGTGTTCTTATAGAAACCTTAGCGAACAAAGAAGAAGTCATTCGTTTCACTGTAACCGACACCGGCATGGGGCTGGATGAATTAGGTAAACAACGTTTATTCACCGCCTTTACACAAGCAGATACCTCAATTAGCCGCAACTTTGGTGGCACTGGACTTGGTTTAGTGATTTCTCGAAAACTTGCTGAGTTAATGAATGGTGAAATTGGTTTTGAAAGTAACCTGAACAAAGGATCCAGCTTCTGGTTTACAGTTCCATTATCTTCAGATCAAGCTTCTTTCAATAGCATAGAAAGGGCTTCTGAATTTAAAGTTATACTTTTCGAATCTATTGATCAACATAAAATTGCAAGTCGCGCCTTATTAAATAGTTTAGGTATAGAAACCATAGAAACAAGTCGAGTCGAAAAAATACCTGAACTAATAGCCGCTGATGTGAATAATGAAATTGTGGGCATTGTCGCCGGCATAAATAGAAGCAACCTGAAAAACGCTGCGTTATTAAACAACCTGGCTAAAACACTTCAACAAACCGGGCTTCCTTTTATTACATTAGCCAGTATTTTCGATATTAATGATGCACAGGATCTAACACATGCTGGATTCAAAAAAGTAATATACCGTTGTTCCAGAACCAGTTTAATCAAAAATATAATCCAGAACTCATTCAGCTCTAACATGGAAGAAACAAGCATGACAACAGAAAATGTCACTAAACCTGCCAACAAACCGCAACTATCCCATATTCATGTGCTTTTAGTTGATGATAATAAAATAAATCTTAAACTAGCAAAAACATTATTAGAAATACAGGGTATTCAGGTAGTCACAGCTGAAGACGGAAAAGAAGCCATTGAATATGCTAATCGTCAATACTTCCATTTAATATTCATGGATTTACACATGCCAAAACTGAACGGTTTTTCAGCCGCGAAAGAAATACGCAAAACTGACAACCCCTGCAAACAAACAACTATTGTTGCCTTAACCGCAAATGCTATGCCTGAAGAGCAGTTGCAGGTTTTTGATTCTGGTATGAACGATATCTTATTAAAACCTATTACAGAACAGCAATTACTCGATGTATTTACTCGCTGGATTGACACAGATGTTATTAATAGTAGTGATGAGAAGGATGAGACAACTTCAATTAATGAAATTTTTAATGCCAAATTAGGTATAGAGTTAGCTGGAGGTAATGAACAATTGGCTAATGAGCTATTTCCAATGTTAATAAGCGAGCTTCCTACTCATAGAGAAAATTTGTTACTCGCGAAACAGGAAAACAATACCGATGACTTAAAGAGGCACATCCATAAACTACATGGAGGTACTAAGTATTGCGGTGTTCCAGACTTATTAGAGTCCTCAGCCAATTTTGAAAACATTATTGACCTTAAAGAACATGACAAGATTGACGCTGGACTAGACAGGGTCATTGCTTCAATTGATAGTTTACTTGAATATTATCAGGATAATTTTCAACAAGCTTAGGGTTATGTTTATTATTTGATTTAGCATCACGTAATAAACACCCCATAGATCAGGCCTTAATAATTATTTATATCCTTGCATCTAGCATAAGTTTTTTCATACTACTAACAGCTGGTTGTATACCACAAAAAAGAGCTTCGGCAATAATTGCATGCCCAATATTTAACTCCTGAATATGAGGTATTGCCGCTATTGCCTGAACATTATGGTAATGCAGGCCATGCCCAGCATTTACCTGTAAACCTAGATCATGTGCAACATTAACCGCTTCAACAATTTTTTTAAGCTGTTTCAGCTCTTCATTATTATTCTCAGCATCTGCAAAATGCCCCGTATGAATCTCAATTATGGGTGCACCACACCGCTTAGCTGCTTCTATTTGGCTTAACTCAGCATCAATAAATAATGATACACGTATATTGGATTCAGCCAGTTGCTGGCAGGCATCTTTAATACGGCTTTCCTGATTAGCCACATCAAGACCGCCTTCAGTTGTTAACTCTTCCCTACTTTCTGGCACCAGACAGCAGTCTCTGGGCTGAATTTTACTTGCAAAAGAAAGCATTTCATCTGTAACAGCCATTTCAAGATTCATGTGAGTTAATAACATGTCTTTTAACATCAAAACATCACTTTCCTGTATGTGCCGGCGATCTTCTCGTAAATGCAAAGTAATTGAGTCTGCACCTGCCTGCTCCGCCTGCAAAGCAGCATGCACCGGATTCGGGTAACGAGTCCCTCTTGCCTGCCTTAACGTAGCGACATGGTCTATATTTACACCCAGTAAAATTCTGCTTGTTTCTGGCATTACAGTATCCTGTTTTAGTTTGAGCCTGTATTTTATTAGAAATATCCGTTTGTTGAAATAGCCATTATTAAAACACCAACTTAAATTCAGAATATGGCAGTCACAGTAGTTCTCTGCTATTGTCCTAAAGATAAGTATAATAACGATTACAGGGGCAAATTGGTGTTTAGACAGAGATTTTTTAGATACAGTCTGGGACTACTGATTACTTTTATTCTCTTTGCCAACGCCAGTGGCATGATTCCACTTCGCTTTGTAGATACCCTCGAAAACCTTTCTTATGATTTTCGCCTTCAACTTTCTCTTCCTTCTGATGTTATAAAAAAAGTTATTATTGTCGATATCGATGAAAAAAGTCTGGCTGAAATTGGTCAATGGCCCTGGGAGCGAAACGTACTCGGCAACATAGTTACAAACTTATTTGACTATTATGATATTAATGTTCTTGGTTTCGATATTCTATTCGCAGAAAAAGATGAAGATCCTAGTGACCGAATCCTCGAACAATTATCTAATAGCTCTATTTCAAATAGTGATGAATTTAAACAAATAATAAAAAACAACCAGAACATTATGCATCGAGATGAAAGCCTTGCTAAAAGCCTGGCAAATCGAAATACCGTACTGGGGGTTATTTTCAATAATCTGGGTAAGGATTTATCTAAAGGAACGCTTCCGCCCTCAATACCTCAATTCACACCTGATATTATAAATTCATTCGAATTTTTAGAAGCGATGGGTTATACAGCTAACATTAATACATTACAAAAAAATGCTCTCTCTGGCGGTTTTTTTGACAATCCACTTATAGATGAAGACGGCGTATTTAGACGCGTCCCCCTGTTACAATCATATAACGGAAAGCTATATCCTTCTTTGGCCCTGGAAATAACACGTTCTTCATTACAAAATAATATTTTGAAACTGGGTTATGGTGCGAGTGATGACGTTGATGGTAGTAAGTCTTTAGAGTGGGTATATGTAGGTGATATTGCAATTCCAGTTGATGAGTATTCTGCTGTCATGGTACCTTATATCGGCAAACAGAAAACTTTCGATTACATTTCTGCAACAGACATTTTAAATAAATCTATTGCTCGTAATTTACTAAAAGATAAAATTGCTATTTTCGGTACAAGTGCTGCTGGCTTACTAGATCTTCGAACAACCCCCCTTGAGTCAGCCTATCCCGGAGTGGAAGTACACGCAAATATAATACAGGGCATATTAGACCAGTCTATAAAACACAAACCCGAATATATGATCGGTTTTGAAATTTTATTACTCTTTTTATTAGGTATTATTCTTACCATAATTTTACCCATGTTATCTCCCGCCTGGAGCACTATTACTGCTATTTTAGCAATCGGTATTGTTTTGTTACTGGACAATTACGCATGGAATCAGTTAATGGTCATAATGCCAATAGCCTCGCCACTTATTCTGGTGATGATGTTATATATGATGAACATGTCTTACGGTTTCTTTGTTGAATCTCGTGGAAAACGTCAACTTACTCATTTATTCGGTCAATATGTTCCACCTGATCTTGTTGATGAAATGAGTCGTAACTTAAAAGAAATAAACCTGGATGGTGAAATTCGAAATATGACCGTACTTTTTACAGATGTACGAGGTTTCACCAGTATTTCAGAAAAAATGGAACCTAAAGAACTCACAACATTCATTAACGCTTTTTTAACCCCCCTTACTGAAGTAATCCATAAAAACAGGGGCACTATCGATAAGTACATGGGTGATGCCATTATGGCATTCTGGGGCGCTCCCTTAAAAGATCCACATCATGGCAGAAATGCACTTAATGCAGGCCTGGCTATGTTAAAAGCCATTAAAATATTAAATGAAAACTTTAAGGCGAAGGGGCAGCCAGAAATTAAAATTGGCATCGGTGTTAATACAGGTGAAATGAATGTGGGAAACAAAGGATCTACGTTCCGCGTTGATTATACAGTATTGGGAGATGCAGTTAATCTGGGGTCGCGTTTAGAAGGCTTAACAAAAAATTATGGTGTTGATTTTATCGTAAACGAATCAACCCAACATGAGGTGCCAGAGTTTGAATATCGCATGTTAGACCTTGTAAGAGTTAAGGGCAAAAACAAACCCGTTACTATTTATGAACCTGTTGATTTAGTAGAAAATGTTGATAAAGTCGAGCGCAAACGAATTAAAGAGTTTCACCATGCCATTAAGTTATACAGACAACAAAAATGGGATGATGCTGAGCAAGCTATATTTCAACTAAGCCAACAGGAACCAGACAGATTAATTTACAAAATATATCTGGATCGAATTGCTTTTTTCCGTGCTAACCCACCAGAAGAAAACTGGGACGGCGTATTTACACATACCAGTAAATAAAAAAACACTCTATCACCCAAACAGGTGACTCAGAGTTAATGTAACTTGTTTATAAGGCTCGCACATTATCCGTTTAGCAACTTACTTAAAGCAAAAATATAAGTATTAATTCACATAACTAATAAAATTGTCTCTCAATTCCGTTTATCACTAAACTGAGTGTGATTAATTTCACAGATATTTTGTCAATCCCTTTGTAGGATTACTCTTAAGCAAGCAAGGTAATTGATAAAATCTTAATTCTTCAATGAAATCACGTCATTCACAATACGATGTATCAAACACGATAAAGGTCACTGACAGTCAGGCTGTATGCAATGCTGTATGTGATATTTTTCATGGCTGTTATCTGGCAGCTGATGACAGTATTATACGCCAGGTTTTTGAAGATTTTGATAATCTGTTTGAAGGACATTACAACGGGTTTAATGCCTGTGACACTATTTATCATGACAAACAACATACTTTGGACATGACTTTGGCCCTTGCCCGTCTTATTGATGGTCATGAAAGACAAAGTGACCGTGTTCATACCTTCGGTGCAAAATTAACCAGTCTGGCTATAATTACCGCCCTTTTTCATGACTCTGGTTATATCCGTAAAACTAATGACCAGAAGTTCCATAATGGCGCCCAGTACACCCCCATACATGTAAGTCGAAGTGCTAATTTTTTGCATAATTATCTACATATGACGGGTATGCCTGAATTTGCAGATATTGCAGCTAATATGGTGCATTACACAGGATATGAAGTATCTCCTGATCAAATCAAGCTACCTGACGAGAAACTACACTTACTCGGTTATATGTTAGGTACAGCAGACCTCATTGCTCAAATGTCTGACCGCTGTTATCTGGAAAAATGTAAAGAAAGATTATTCCCTGAATTTGAACTGGGTGGCATGACAAAAAGTAGAGAAAAGAATGGTAAATCAGTAATTTTATTCGAATCAGCTGAAGACTTATTAGCCAAAACCCCTGTATTTTACAATTCAGAAGTTAAAGGCCGTTTGAATAATTTATTTCAACAGGTATATAAGTATGCTGAAGCCCACTTCGGCGATAACAATCTGTATGTAGAATACCTGGAACAAAACATTGAACATATTGAATCACTTATTGCATCTAATACTTTAAATACTTTAAGCAGACTCCCCCCTGAAAATCCGGGTATCAGAATTTTAACTCCCCACTAGATCATCTATTTATTCCGATGGTCCAGTATTGAGTTCTACTAATTATGGGGGGGGATTAAGCCCCCTTCAGAACCGTTACTTTATTGCAAAGACCTCACCATTCACAGCGCTTATGATAACCATGCCATCTGCAATAGCAGGAGTTGAATAGATTTTAGAATCTACATTATAACGCCAGCGACGCTTACCGTTCTCCGCATACATGGCATATAAATAACCATCGGTACTACCTATGTATACCGTATCTGACGCAATAACCGGGGATGAATAAATAGAGCCCTGCGTCTGGTACTCCCAGATACGACCACTTTTCTGTTCATCATAGGCATATATATAATTATCAGTGCTCCCTACATAAACCTTACCGTCTGATACGGCGGGGGATGAAAACAACTTACCTGCTGTCTTTTTCTTCCACTTCAACTGCCCTGTATCAATATTAATGGCATGCAGCCGTTTATCATCTGCACCAATATATACATATCCATCATGCACACTGGGAGATGAGTAAATAGGCTTATTTATCGCGTACTTCCATTGCTCCTGACCAGATTTTTTATTAATCGCACGCACATATCCATTTAATGTACCCACAAATACCATACCATTGGAAACGGCAGGAGAAGTGTAAACAACGGCTTGTGCATCAAAGCGCCAAATTTCTGCACCTGTATCCGCATCTACCGCATAAACATGCTTATCCTTACTACCAAAATAAACTACACCACCTTCTATTACTGGTGCGGAATAAATAAGGCCACCTGTACGAAACTTCCACTTCAATTCATGACTGTCTATATCAACAGCATAAAGATAACCATCCCAGCTGCCGATATATAATGTATCACCTTTAACTGCTACAGATGCTTCAACATTATCTTTTGTAGCAAAGCTCCATTTTAAATGTCCATCATATAAATCCAGCGCATAAACAGAGCCATCTTTACAACCGATATAAACTGTTCCATCTGACACGATTGGTGAGGAGTAGACTTTATTCGGAGCAGAATATTTCCATACCAGTTTATCTAGTTCTCTGGGTGCTGATGAGTTAGCTACGCCTGAGTGCTGCGGATTTTCACGAAACATCGACGTTCCACCACCACAGCCGGTTAAAAACCCAATGAGAATTGCGATTATAAAAAGAGAAAAACCCTTTAACATTTTTGACTCCGTAATATTATTTTTTCATTATGTAACAGACACTAGCGGATTAGTCTTTATAGATCAAGTTAACCTAAATTACACAACAACTCATAGGCGATTGTTTCTGAGCAGGCAGCTACTTCATCAACTGAAACTTGCGCTCCCCAACATTCGACTATATCACCACATTCAGCCTGCACGCCTCGTAAATCAACTGCAATTGAATCCATAGAAACCTGACCAATCAAGTTACAGGCCTGGCCATTTACGGCAATCGGCGCACCTGTTGCATGGCGTGGATAACCATCACCATAACCAACATTAACAATACCCACTGGCATATCCTGAGGACATACCCAGCTATCCCCATAACCTACAGTTTGACCTTTCTTTAACTCATTAATGGCAATCAACTGCGCGTGTAAACTCATTACAGGTTTCAGGTTTAAATCTTCGGCTGTTTTACCTGAGAAAGGAGAAGAACCATAAAGCATAATACCGGGACGCACCCAGCTTTGCGCTTTACATAAAGCACTTATAATGGCGCCTGAATTTGAGATACTGGTTTGAGCATCATACAAATTAGATAGTTTTTTAAAACGATCAAGCTGTAATTGATTTGATTTATGATCAGGTACATCTGCATTTGCAAAATGCATCATTAAACCTGTTTGATCTATAGTGCTAATATTTTTTAAGCGCTGATAACATGTTTCAACTTCATCAAGCTGAACACCTAAACGCCCCATACCCGTATTTATTTTTAACCACACATCTATACTAGACGTTTGTTCACTTGTCTCTAATAAATCGATTTGCCAACACTGACTAATAGCCGGTCGTAATGAATACTTAAAAACTGACTGCAACTGCTGTTGATTTAAAAACCCCTGAAACACAGTAATCGGTTTATCAATTCCACTCTTACGTAAAGTTATCGCTTCGGATAATTGAGCAACTGCAAAGCCATCTGCTGATATTAAATTTTCAGCCACCTGCAACATTCCATGACCATACGCATTAGCCTTAATCACTGGCATGATCTTACTATTAGCGGCGTATTTTTTAACTTGCTGGAAGTTATGCTGCAAAGCAGCCAGATCAATTGAAATTTTCGCTGATCGGTTACTTGCCATTAGAAAAGGTATCCGTGAATTCTTTATTCAAAACCGTTAGATGAATACATTTCAGGACTGTAATTTTCAAACTTTGTAAATTGCCCCAGAAATGTCAGCCGTGTAGTGCCAATAGGGCCATTACGTTGTTTACCTACAATTATCTCAGCAATGCCCTTATCAGTTGTATCTTCGTTATATACTTCATCACGATAGATAAAAACAATTACATCAGCATCCTGCTCAATCGCCCCTGATTCACGTAGATCCGACATAACCGGTCGTTTATTTGGGCGCTGCTCTAAACTACGATTCAGCTGTGATAAAGCAATAACCGGCACTTCCAGCTCTTTTGCTAAAGCTTTCAAACCACGAGAAATTTCAGAAATTTCATTGGTTCGGTTTTCAGATGACCCTGCTACCTGCATTAACTGAAGATAATCGATTACGATCAGGCCCAGTCCATGCTCTCGTTTTAATCGCCGTGCCCTGGCACGTAAATCTGTGGGAGATAATGCCGGTGTATCATCAATAAATACTTTTGCTTCAGACAGTAGAGAGACAGCGGAAGTTATTCTCGGCCAGTCTTCATCATTGAGTTGCCCCGTACGTAAGCGATGCTGGTCAATACGCCCCATAGATGAAATCATCCTCATGGCTAATGACTCAGCGGGCATTTCCATACTAAATATGGCAACCGAGGTACCCTGTGCAATGGCTGCATTTTCAGCAATATTCATTGAAAAGGTTGTTTTACCCATGGATGGTCGACCAGCAACAATAACCAGATCACCCTTCTGTAAACCACTTGTTTGCTCATCAAAATCTTTAAAGCCGGTTGTTACACCGGTGAGTGTACCCTCCTGCTCGAACAGTTTATCTATTTGTTCAACGGTTGTAGTTAATAACTGCTTTATGCCCTTGAAGCCGCTATTTGCATGACTACCCTGCTCGGCAATAGTAAAAACCCGACGCTCTGCCTCATCCAGAAGCTCCTTACTCTCACGCCCTTCTGGATTAAAAGCACTGCCCGCTATATCGGTGCCAACTTCTATTAGCTGTCGAAACACAGAACGTTCATGCACGATATCGGCATAAGCACGTATATTTGCTGCACTAGGGGTATCTTTGGCAAGCTGTCCTAAATAGGCAAGGCCGCCTGCATCTTCAAGCTCATGGGTTTTAGATAATTCATCTGAAAGTGTGACAACATCAAAAGGCTTGTCAGCGGCCTCCAGCTTGGCAATACTTCGGAAAATAAGGCGATGATCATGACGATAAAAGTCATCTTCATTAATACGATCAGCAATCTGCTCCCAGGCCCGTTTATCCAGCATAAGTCCACCCAACACCGCCTGTTCACCCTCAATAGAGTGAGGTGGAACTTTCAAATTCTTAGTTGGAGCATCAGCGACCTGATAGTCGTTGTTAGTAGGATAAGTTAATGATTCTGGCATAATATTCGTGCAAGCTGAATGGTAGATTAGTTTGCCTTTTCAGAAGCAGGACTGCAATAAATTTCAGGGAAAAAATGATATATATCTGCGATTTTTTTTATAATTGATTGAGCCATGATGTTATCGGAATAATTGAATCTCTTGAAAAAGCAAAAGATTAACGCAAATAGATCCATTTTATTTTCTCGACGTGATTTTACCCTGCCATGTCACATCACCCTCGGGGACTGAGCATCTTTCCCGCTCTGTCCCCTGTTTTGATGCCACCAAGAGGTTTACGGGGGCAGCTCTCTACTCTGTCAAATTCTATTGGGTTGGGTTTAAGGGGACAGGGCGCAAAAAGCTGCGACCTTTCCCCGAGGGTGATGTGCTGATGATTGACAGTTTCTGATTATTTTTAGACTTCCAGTGACACTAGAACTAAACAGGCCAGGAATAAATAACCCTATGATTATTATTTTCTTTTGATAAATTATTTGCGTAATGCATTATAATTCTAAATTCGTTTAATTTTGATAATCACACATGCCTAATTTAGAAAATGACCCAACTATCCAGCTCGCTTTAGACTTAATTTCTCGCCCATCTGTGACCCCAGAAGATGAGGGCTGTCAGCCACTAATGACTGAGCGCCTGAAAAAACTGGGATTTGAAATAGAAAATTTACGTTTTGCAGAAGTTGATAACTTCTGGGCCAGAAAAAACAAAAGCGGCCCACTTCTTGTTTTTGCCGGCCATACAGACGTTGTCCCAACCGGGCCGGTTGAAAAATGGGATGTACATCCATTTCAACCAGAAATCATTGATGGTGTTTTATACGGCCGTGGTGCAGCTGATATGAAGGGTAGTCTGGCTTCAATGATTACAGCATGTGAAAACTTCATTTCAGAGCACCCTGATCATAAAGGCTCAATTGGTTTTTTAATCACCAGTGATGAAGAAGGCCCATCAATAAATGGCACAGTGAAGGTGATTGAACACCTTGAAGCGCGTAATGAAAAAATTGATATGTGTCTGGTTGGGGAGCCATCAAGCACAAATAAACTGGGTGATGTTGTAAAAAATGGTCGCCGGGGTTCTCTGTCCGGGAATCTGACCGTTCTAGGCAAGCAGGGTCATGTCGCCTACCCTCATCTTTCTGAAAACCCGATCCATTCTTCCGCACCCGCATTAGCTGAATTAGTCGCTGAAGAATGGGATAAAGGTAATGACTTTTTCCCCGCAACCAGCTTCCAGATTTCCAATATGAACTCAGGCACCGGTGCAAACAATGTAATACCTGGTGAATGCATGATTATGTTTAATCTTCGCTTTTCTACCGAACTTACAGAAGACCAGATCAAGCAGCGTGTTGAGGCCATTTTAAATAAACATAATTTAAAATATGAACTGGAGTGGGTTTTATCCGGTCACCCTTTTCTAACACCTGCAGGTGAACTGGTAGAAGCCACCTGTAAAGCAATAAAAGACATCTGCGGATATGAGACAGAACTTTCAACAGCTGGTGGCACGTCAGATGGACGATTTATAGCACCAACAGGTGCTCAGGTTCTTGAACTTGGCCCTCTCAATGCCACAATTCATCAGGTGAATGAACACGTTAAAGCTGAAGATTTAATTACACTTTCAAAAATTTACCAACGAATGATGGAACATCTACTATTATAAAGGGTAGAACCCATAAAAAATAACAATAAGAATATAAAGTAATAACAGGAAAGTAACAAAAAGGGCCTATAAAAATGAACCGCGAAAAAGTTGTCTTTAGTTTTTTTATGATTCTGGCACTCACCCTGAACTTCGGTTTTTTTACAGGTGACGTAGATAATCCAAGTCACCACAATGTCTATGAATTATTCGCTGTAATAGTTGTTAACCTGATTGCTACCGTACTCAAATTTGGTGACCGTTCACAAATGGGTGCAATGTTACTTGCAACCAGCCTGGTTGCATTAGTTCAGTTATTTTCAGCCTCCATTGTCTGGGCATATGTTGTTAATATTCAGGGAAACGTTATGACGGCTGATACCATGTCGACAATCATCTCCTTAAGTGGTGGCGCAATGATTGCCAACTTTATTTCCGTCATACTGTTAATCATTGAAACCTCAATGATGCGTCACTAAAAAAGTAGCACAGGTAAAACCATGTCACTTGTGACATCATTAATTATGCGCCAGATGCGGGTACCCATTATTATTTTAATAATGGGTTACGCTATTTCTATATTGGGTATGGTACTCGCTGAAGGTATTGATGATCAGGGTAACCCCTGGCATATGTCCTTTTTTGATGCCTTCTATTTTGTTAGTTTTACAGCAACAACCATTGGTTTTGGTGAAATCCCATACACGCTAAGTAATGCTCAACGTACCTGGGCTCTCATTACAATATACTTAACTGTAGTCGCCTGGTTTTACTCATTAGGTAAAATTATCTCTTTAGTGCAAGACCCCATGTTTCGCGAAGCGCTAAAAGAAAATCAGTTTTCACAGCAACTCGCACGTATACCTGACACATTTATTTTAATTTGCGGTTTCGGTGAAACCGGACACGCACTAGCTCAAGCGCTCACTGAACGAAATATTCATACCGTAATCATTGAAGAAAATGACAAAATCATTCAAACCTTACCCCTGGAAGACTTTCCATTAGTTATTCCAGGCTTCAAAGGTGATGCACGCGATCCGGAAAAATTAATACAGGCGGGTTTACAGGATAAAAAGTGTGCGGCAGTCATTGCGGTAACCGCATCAGACGAAACCAATTTGAAAATTGCTGTTACCAGTAAACTGTTACATCCTGACATCTGTGTTGTCTGCCGTTCTGAACTTGAAGAATTTGAAAGTAATATGTTCTCATTTGGTACGGATTTTGTTGTTAACCCATTTGAAACATTTGCCAATATTTTTGCTATGGCAATGCATTCCCCTTCATTACATTTATTGTATGACTGGCTTACAGGGGTACCCGATACCGATTTAACAACCCCGATTTATGTCAAAGAAGGTCACTGGATTATTTGTGGTTTTGGGCGTTTCGGAAATGATTTATATAAACAATTACTAAAAAGTAATGTTCAGGTCACAATTATTGACCCCTCTGAAGAAAAACGAGAAATTTTTCTTAACCGTCCTGAAAATAAAAACAATGACTTTATAATAGGTACAGGTTTTGATGCCCATACATTAACGGTTGCCGGAGTAACTAAAGCTGTTGGTTTAATCTCTGGCACAGATAATGATTCAAATAATTTATCAATCATTATGACAGCCCGAGAACTTAACCCCGATTTATTTATAGTTGCTCGTCACAATAAAAAATCAAATGAAAAATTATTTGAAGCAACACAGGCTAATATAATAATGCAACCCAGTGAGATTATTGCACGTAAAATTCGCACGCTACTGGTCTCTCCACTTATGATTGCTTTTTTAAACAAGGCTCGAAATCAGGACCCTTCCTGGGCAAACATAACAATTAGCCGAATTATGGGTGCTCTAGGCGACTCTGTTCCTAGTATCTGGACGTTGCATATAAATGAAAAAGAAGCCCGTGCACTTTGTCAGGTGTTACGCTTAGGGCGTGTCATTCGTGTTGGTAATTTACTACAGAATCCACGGCAAAGAGAAAACCAGTTAGAAGCTGTACCCTTAATGCTCAAACGGAAACAAAAACTGCTGTTAATGCCCACAAATGATATAGCGATTAAATCCGGTGACCAGATTCTATTCTGTGGCACACCGGGAGCGCTCCGCAGCATGCAATGGTCACAAAACGACATCCACAGCCTGAATTATATTATGACCTATGAAGATACACACGATGCCTTTATATGGCGAAAAGTACAGCAGTTCATTAAGCGAAGCGACCGTAGAAACCGTCCGAGACAAAAAAGGCACATAATGAAATAAGCTGAGTATTGGCTTTATCAACATCAAATTCAAGAACCCGATCACTAATTATAACAATATGTCTCTATAGAGCTTTAATCAGCTCATTTCAATTTTGATAACATTGATATGACTGTTATAATTCAGCGCAAATTTGTCCCCGTAGCTCAGCAGGATAGAGCCACCGCCTCCTAAGCGGTAGGTCGGACGTTCGAATCGTCTCGGGGACGCCATATTTAAACCAGAACCCTGCTCTTTAAAAGTTCAGGTAAATTGCCCACAAGGGCACCATCAATCACTGTAAGAGTAAATATTATGTCAGAAAAAATATGCCTGGATACAAATCACGGAAAAATCATCATAGAACTTAATGCAGAAAAAGCGCCTATTTCTGCTGAAAACTTTTTAACCTATGTAAAGTCTGATTTCTTTAACAACACAATATTTCATCGCGTAATTCCTGGTTTTATGATTCAGGGCGGCGGTTTTACTGAAGACATGCAGCAAAAAGACACCAATGCCAATATCAAAAACGAAGCCGATAATGGTCTTTCGAATAAGCGCGGCAGCCTTGCAATGGCTCGTACACCTGACCCAGACTCTGCTAGCTCGCAGTTTTTCATTAACCTTAAAGACAACGATTTTCTAAATTACTCTGCACCTACTTCTCAAGGCTGGGGTTATGCTGTATTTGGTGAAGTTGTTGAAGGTATGGATGTTGTAGATAGCATTGCTCAAGTAGCAACAGGCAACAATATGGGCCATGGCGATGTGCCTGTTGAAGCGGTTATTATAAATAGTGCAACAATTGTTTAAGAAGAGATTAATAACTTAAACGATGGCAAAACATCTCTTTATATCTGATTTGCACCTGGCTCCTGAGCGACCTGATATTATTCAACTGTTTGTTGAATTCATGAATATTCAGGCCGCTAAGGCCGAGTCACTTTATATACTCGGTGATCTGGTGGAATACTGGCTCGGAGATGACGATGATGCTACTGGATTGAACGATGCGTTTAATGCCATGAAACAACAGTCGGAAAATGGCCTGAAAATTTATTTAATGCACGGCAACCGCGATTTTCTAATGGGTGAGGAACTAGCTCTACGAACCGGTTGTACATTAATTCATGAACCGTATATTGCGACTTTTGATAATACCCCCGTGTTACTCATGCATGGTGATACGTTATGTACTGATGACCTACGTTATCAGGAGTTACGCAAAACGCTTAGAAACCCCGCCTGGATAAGTGACTTCCTTAACAAACCTCTATCTGAGCGTGAACAACTTGCGCTTGCCCTGCGCAAACAAAGCAAGGAAGAAACACAAACTAAATCTGCAGAGATAATGGATGTAAACCCGTCAGCTGTTGAACAGGCCTTTTTAGAGAACAAAGTTTCATTATTAATTCATGGTCATACTCACCGCCCGGCAATTCATAACAGTGAAATTAATAATAAACCTGTAAAACGTATTGTACTTGGCGACTGGTACTCACAGGGCAGTGTTCTGGAATTCAATACCCCTGACGATTACCAGCTAAATCACTTTAGTTAATTAAAAGTATTTACCATCTAAGTAAAGACACAGTACCTTTAATTTAAAAAACTATTAACGCCTAAACCTTCTCAAGCTCCTAAAATTTCAATAATTTAATCTGTAATAAATTCAGATCTTTCTCTGACTTTTAAAATGCAGCTGTATATTCACTGTAACCTTTCGGTTTTATAAATAAATCAGGCTCAAACCTGCTTTCTTTATAATCTTTGAGAAATTTTTCATAACCACGACTATAACTAATATGAACGGGCAGGCCCTGTTTATAATAATCACCTGTATGATAAATTTGATCTATTAAAAAACAGGGGGTGTGCAGCTCTTTAGGTGTATTGTTTAGTGTTGCTACTTGCTGGCCTGATAAAACCTGTTGATATTGATAAAACACCTGCATATCATCAGCAAACATATCTTTAATTATAGAAACCTGCGTACAGGTAACATCATCTGCTTTAAGTAAATAACTAAATACCTGTTTATCAGATATTTTAGGGGCGTCCAGCATGATCTTTTGTTGTGCATTAACCTTGAAATCAAATTTTGGGATTGTCCATTGATTGTTTTCAATTTTTAGAATAGTTTTGTCTTCATGATTAATGCTGTAAATCATCTTTTGTTTAACATCAAACAAAATAAAGTCTGCATTATCATACCCATTATCAATTCGTAAGTAGTTTTTATTTACGATATAACGCATGGTTTGAGCACCCGTTCCCTGCTCAACTTCATCGTAGTAAAATACCCGACTGATAATATCTTCAGCAAAAGCGCTATTAACTAAAAACAAACTGCTAAGCAGGATAAAAATATTATTTTTCATATATTAATTAATCTCTAATGCATTCAGGTCTGCAATTTCCTGTGGCGTGAAACCAGCCTGTAAACGAGCTACTTCATCAAATGGCCCCCTTAATGAGCCATTCATATAATCTTGAATTAACTGTTTAAAAGTAACACGTGGATCCAGCGCCCTTTTTTCACACAGAAACTTATACCAGTGATTACCTATGGCAACGTGGCCAATTTCATCTTTATGTATAATTTCAAGATAACCTATAAATTCTTCGTCTTTTTGTTGTGCTAGTTTTTTTAATATCCCGGGTGTTACATCCAGTCCTCGGGCTTCTAATACCCGGGGCACCAGTGCCATTCTAATCATTACATCGTGCGCCGTAAGCTGGGCCATCTCCCACAATCCATTATGAGCGTCATAATCACCATATTTTGCATTACGTGAATGTAGATATTTTTCTAACAATGTAAAATGGTAAGCTTCTTCGGAGGCAACCTTTAACCAGTCCCTATAGTAATCTTCAGGCATATCGGTAAATCTATATACCGCATCCAGAGCCAGATTAATCGCATTAAATTCAATATGCGCTATAGCATGACATAAAATAATCCTGCCCTCATCTGTATTAATGCTACGCCGTGGAACTTCCCTTGAAGCAACAAGCTCAGGTTTTTCTGGTCGGCCTACCTCCGCTATTTTTTCAGCCATAAATGACCGATCGATTTCTAGCTTGCCTGCGCACCAGTCCTTATAAAGTTCCTTTGTTAGACTGACTTTAAGATCAGGATCACAGGCATTTAAACATTGCTCTGTTCTGAGAAATAATGATGATTCTGGTGATAATGAAGACATAAGAGACAAACCTTAATAAAATTTTTATCTCAAATAAGGGGGCGCGAGAAAATATTAACATTAAGTTTAAACAGGCAAGATTAATATTAATCTTGCCTGTTTAAATCAGCACAAGCTAATTTAAATTATGAAAAAGAACCTGCTCTAACAAGAAAATATCTGTCAGAATCAGGATCAGTCAGATCATAACTGGTTTATTTGATTATTTTGGCTTCCAGACACCAAATGCATCTTCAGATGCTGGTGGTGGTGCCATCTGTGGTTTTTGAGCTTCCATATATTCAAATACATGTGTCATAAAACCACTTAAATCTTCAAGTGCATCTTTCTTGTTCATTTGAGGATTATTAATATCTGAGAGCATCATGCCCGCAGCGGCGACCAGATATTGCATAGCCATAACATCGTCAGTTGTACGTGCATCCTGCTTTTTCAATGCATCTCTTAAGTCTTCCATTAATTGGGGCGATAGTTGAATACCGTCATCACTCATTTTATTTTTCCTGAAATTAGTTCAATATAGGTTACTGGAGTGCATTCTACATGAAACATCCTTTTTATATCATTCCAAATTATCAGGAATTAAAACTTATATGTATAAACTTTGCGTCTATATCCCCCTAAGCCATCTAGAACAGGTCAAAAAAGCTCTCTTTGAGGCTGGAGCTGGAAAAATTGGCTATTATGATAATTGCTGCTGGCAAACTCAAGGCAAGGGACAATTCAGGCCTCTTATCAATAGCCAGCCTTATATTGGCCAAACAGGTAAAGTTGAAACAGTAGATGAGGTAAAGGTTGAGCTGGTTGTAGAAGACGCCCTTATTAAAGAGGTTATCGCCAGTATGAAACTGGCCCACCCTTATGAGGAACCCGCCTATGATGCATGGTTACTGGCAAATATTTAAAAACCAATCGAATATGCTAATATTCGCCCTCACAGATAATTTGGAGAATCCATATGTACGGTTTTAATGTAACAATTGATGCAACAATGGAACAAGCCGAAGCTAAAGTACGCGACGCCCTTGCAGATGAAGGTTTTGGTGTATTGACTGAAATTGACGTGCAAAAGGTAATGAAAGCCAAGCTCGATGTTGACCGGACAGGTTATAAAATTCTCGGTGCCTGTAACCCTAATCTGGCACATGAAGCTATTCAGGCAGAGCCAGATATCGGCCTGTTATTGCCCTGTAATGTCCTGTTACGCGAAGAAGACGGCGGCAAGGTAAATGTTAGTTTTATGGACCCCGTAGCCGTATTAGGCATGGTTGATAACCCCAAAATTGCAGAAGTCGCCCCCCTGGTGCAAGGCAAACTTAAAAACGTTGCCGCTAACTTATAACGAATCAGAACGGATACTTAATAGTGATCATTAAACCTAAAACTCGTGGATTTATATGCACCACAGCCCACCCAATTGGCTGCGCAGCAAATGTAGCTGAGCAAATCGCTCGCGTAGAAAAGGATGGCGCGGTTAAAAACGGCCCTAAGAACGTTCTAGTTATCGGTGCCTCAACCGGATATGGACTAGCCTCTCGAATTACTGCCGCATTTGGTTCAGATGCAGCAACGCTTGGTGTATTTCTTGAAAAACCTGCAACAGAAAAAAAACCAGGTTCAGCTGGCTGGTATAACTCAGCTGCCTTTGAAAAAGCGGCTCATGCAAAAGGGCTATACGCAAAAAGTATTAATGGTGATGCTTTTTCAAATGAGATGCGCACTACGGCAATAGAAACAATTAAAGCGGACATGGGTAAAATTGATCTGGTGGTTTATTCACTGGCCTCACCTGTACGCAAACTACCCGATAGCGGTGAAGTGATACGCTCAGTTTTAAAACCTATTGGTGAAACGTATAAAGCTACGGCTATTGATACCAGTAAAGATATTATTATTGAAGCTGAAATTGAACCTGCAACAGATGAAGAAATTCAAAATACGATTACTGTTATGGGTGGGGAAGACTGGGAGTTATGGATAAACGCACTTAAAGAAGCCGGTGTATTGGCGGAAGGTGTTAAAACCGTTTCTTATAGTTATATTGGTACGGAAATTACCTGGCCTATTTACTGGCACGGTGCCCTGGGTAAAGCCAAAGAAGATATGGACCGTACAGCTGAATCTATAAGAGGTAATTTGTCAGGGCTAAATGGAAGTGCCAATATGGCTGTTTTAAAAAGCGTTGTAACCCAGGCATCTGCAGCAATTCCGGTCATGCCTTTATATATCGCAATGGGTTTTAAAGTAATGAAGTCAATGGATATTCATGAAGGCTGCATAGAACAGATTAATCGTATGTTTCGCACTCAGTTATATAAAAACGGCGGTGCTGATCTTGATGAAAGCGCTAGAATTCGCATGGATGACTGGGAATTACGTGACGAAGTCCAGAACAGGGTAAAAGAAGTCTGGCCAGATGTGACGACAGAAAACTTATTCGAATTGACTGATTATCAGGGTTATAAAGATGAGTTTCTTAAACTATTTGGTTTTGGTGTATCTGGCATCGATTATGAAGCCGAGGTGGATACGTTAGTAGATTTCGAGCCAACCTCTCTGTAAAGTTTAAATGAGAATCGCGTCATAAGGGTCGGAGTTAAATTTGACTCCGACCCTTATTAAGCTAACTTCGACCCTGTTTCATACTCAAATTTCTTTATTGAAAAACAACCTCGATTCATCAGCTTTTACGTTTTGCAACATGATTCACTGACTCATAAAATGCAACTGACACAATTACCAAACCACCAATCATAATCCCCAGTGTTGGCTCTTCATCTATGATAATCCATGCAAAAAAGGCGGCTGCTAATGGTTGTAAACAACTAATCATCGCAATTGATTTAGCCGCTAAATGTTTCAAACTAAATGACAGTAAACTATGTGCCGCTGCGGTACTAATCGAACCCAGCGCAACCAGCAATAGCCAATCTTTAAAATCGAGAGAGCTAACCGCATCGACATCAACAAATAGAAGTAGCATAAACGCAATAGCAATTACCTGATGCAATATAAGCCCATCAGATGATACCGTTGAATGATTATATTTTTGTAATAAATTTCTAATAGAAAACAAAAATGCTGATATTACTCCCCAGAAAACACCTTGCATTGCAGCACTATCAAACTGATCTAGATCATCCCCCACCATAATGAGGATCCCTACAAAAACTATAATTGCTGCAACAATATCAGAAAGCTGTATCTTATTTTTACTAAACACTGGCTCCAACATTACCGTAATAACGGGGTATGTAAAGAGTGATAACATACCTATAGCAACGGTAGAAATTTGCATTGAATGATAAAAACTAATCCAGTGTAACCCTAATATTACTCCTACCAGATATACCCGCGTATATTCCTTCACCCCATTTAAACGAAATGCTCGCTTACGGGCATAAGCAAAAATGAGTAATGCCACAGCCGCTATTACACTGCGCAATTGTGTGACAGAAACTGCATCAAGCGGAATCACCTTAGAAAACAAACCATTTAAGGAAAGTAAAAAGACCGCAACATACAAAATACTCAAGCCATGTTTAGAATCTGTCATCACACTCTATAGAATTATTAAATCACAAACGCATTATAAACTAGTCACAAATAAAATACGTACAGACAGTTCAATTAATCGATTTCACAGAATCATGCGTATTCTTCTTCTATACTCTAAAAATGGAATTAAACGGTTACTCGAATCTCAGTAAATTTGCCACCGGCGGCATGGCGGCGGTATATAAAGCTCGCCAGCTATCATTAAACCGTACCGTCGCTATTAAATTTTTATCAGCAGAGCACTTATGGGATGAAGAAGCTAAAGTCTTATTCGATCAGGAGTCTCTGGTTATAGCCCAGCTAAACCATCCTAATATTATTCATATTATCGATCGAGGCCTAACCGAAAAAGGTCGTCCATATTTTGTTATGGATTTTATACAGGGAAGTGATTTATCTCAGGTCATTCAGCAGGAAAAACTGACTTTAAATAATAAAATAAACCTGCTTATACAAATTTGCAAAGGAATGTCTACAGCTCATAAAAATGGCGTGATACATCGCGACATTAAACCTTCAAATCTCCTGGTTGATACAGAAAACCATCTACATATACTGGATTTTGGAATTGCCTGGCTCGCTGCCAGCGGAAAGCCTGAGAATATCGTAGGTACCCCTGACTATATGTCACCAGAACAATTTACCCAACCAGAAGCCGTTACCCACCTGACTGATATATATTCATTGGGTGTCATAATGTATGAAATGTTTTTCGGAAGTTTACCTCCGGGAAACAATGAAAAACTGGCTAATAGCCTTAGCAACCTCCCGGACACATTAGCAAAATTAATATCACAGTGTTTAGAATCTAACCCACTAAAAAGGCCCGCCAGTGCAGATGAAATTCGCTTACGTTTATTAAAAGTAACCAAAGGAGCACACTTAAACCAGAATCAGAAATCTGAAGCTAATAATGCTATCAACAATACTGATAATAAATTTTCACTACTGGATGTTATTAAGAAGAATAAGTTTGGTGCAGTTTATTTATTTGAAGACCTCAGCAGACATAATCTTCTGGTTATAAAAAAACGCACACAATCTTTAGCGGGTTACAAAGAGGCTAAGTTACTAAGCCAGATTGATCACGAAAATATCATTAAAATATACGGCACTTCAAAAAGTAAAAACACCTTTATTATCGTTATGGAGCACCTTACAAATGGCAGCCTTCAGGACAGGCTTGTTAGAAGCTTCAGTATGCAACGTTTTATACCTGTTGCCGATTCTATATGTAAAGCTCTACAATTTGCTCACAACGAAAACATAACACACGGAAATTTACGCCCTAGCAACATTCTTTATTCTGATAAAAACAATATTAAAATATCAGATTTTGGTCTTGATGAACATTACGCCACAACAAGTAGTAATACTGACTGGTATCAACCAAGTGACAGAGGCGGCTCATCAAAAACACGGGATATGTATAGCGCCGGAGCCATTTTTTATCGTATGCTAACGGGAAAATCAGTGCATTTTTCAAATAAGCGAATTCAAAATACTGAAGAGTTTAACAAGTTAAATAAATCTGTAAAAAGTCTACTACAAAACCTCATGGAAGAAGACACATCTAATCATTATCAATCATTTGATCAGGTATTACCGGATTTAAATAAACTCAAACAAATTTCAAAATCTGAGAATACTGAAAAACGAAACTGGTTTAAAAAAGCGCTGGCGATTATTGGTGTACTGTTAATACTGAATACTCTTATTCTAGCTGTATATTTTTATTTTAATCCGCAGGGGTTTGAAGAGGTTATGCGGTTTATTAAATTATAAGGTATCAAGCAGGTGGAGTTAGATGACTTCGCTCTGCTTTTGGTGGTATTAATTAGGGGGGCGGAGCTCAAAAAACGAGGTCCATCCCCGATGGTTATGTGCCTATACCGGGTAAAATTTCATAACCATTCTCTGTCTGCGGAGATTAATTCTAATTCAGCATACTCAAAAACCACTGTTTCTATTAGACTGTATTGTTTATCCAGGTACGATTTATCATTACTTAACAAACACACACCTATAACTGATTTTTGCCAGCTATCCAGCATATCTACTTCCGCCACAGACGCATTAAATCGACTGCTTAGTCTATCTTTTAAGCTTTTTATTTCACGGCGTTTTTCTTTTAAAGAATGAGCGTTGGGTATAAATAGATTTAATTTTATTAAGAGAATATGCATGATAATTTTTTTGAATTGAATAATATCAGCAGAATCACGAATCAGAGTGAAATGGCTCGTGATTCTGCCAAAAACCATTACAGGGTATGAATATCCAGACCCAGTTCTTTTACAGCTTCTTCATTAGCTGGATTAGTTACCACTGCTACACTGGCATTTTCAGGTTTCAAATATTTCTCACCAACCCGTTTTAAATCATCCACTGTTACTTTCAAAACGCGCTCTCTATAAAGTTGGCGTTGCTCAGGTGTACGGCCATAAAGATCATTATGGTATGCCTGCTTAGCCTCACCGGCAGGAGAACCGGGTTTATCCATACTGCCAATAACACCTAAAATTGATTCTTCTACCTGTAACTCTGTATGCTCCTCATTTAATAACCATTCGATAGACTTATCAAAATCGTCCAGCGTCTCGGCTAAACGAGGGTCACGATATGAGAAGAATCGAAAGCAGGCATTACTGGGTTCATGGTTTGCACCTCCACCATAGGCACCACCCTGCTCACGAATAACTCGATGCAAAAAGCCATTCCTTAAAAATCCACCAAGTACGGATAAGGCTGCCGCATCTTCATGATTAACACTAACTGTAGGATAAGATTTAGAACTAAAGTTAACCTGTGTACTGGTTAACCAGGCCTGTTTAACCTGTCGTTTAATTTCAGGCAAACTAAACTGACTTTGTTCCTGATTACCTTTATCTGCCCAGAAAGTATGAATATCAGTTTCTATTTCATTCCTGGATTCTTTTTCAGAAATAGTCAGGTATTTACGAGGCGCATTAATAATTTTCTTATGAATAATTTCAAATTTCTCAGCCAGTTCTTTTAATACATCTTCTGAGCTTAATGAGTCATCAATTTCTTTAAGGCGTTTAATACCTTGTAGACCTGACAATCTATGACTTAACTCAGCTGCCGGACTCATGCCACTACTCGCTGCTGTCATTGCCAGACTATGCCCCTGCCCCGTAACACTTTGTTCTCTTCTAGCACGTTTTTGAGAAACCAGTTCACGTATGCGCTCCAGCTCATCAAAACGAGCACTTTCTAACATTTGTGACATCAGCTCATTTAATGCTTCATGGTTTCTGGCTAAGGCTTTGCCGGAAAAAACAAAGTGAGCTTTAATATCCTGCTCATTATCAACCGAGCCTCTTACCGTTGTGTATGCTCCAACCCCACCACTTACTGCGTCTTGCCATGCCTGAGATTGTAAATAATCTTTATCACCACAACCAAGCTCAGTTAAGCAGTATGTATAGATAGGTAATAAGTTAACCAGTTCAGTTTCTAGCTCAGGTAAGTCAACAATAATCTGCTGATAAATTAAACCATTAGTTCCCTGCTCAAAAAATGAAACTTCTGACTCACCCATGTTTGTAGATGAACCTGTTGGAATATGCATTTTAGCTGGTACATCTTCAAGCCCGACTTTAGGCAGAATACTAATATCATCAACTTCGTTCTGTCTTTTCTCTAACGCTGCTGCCTGATTTATAATTTGCTGTTTTTCTTCATCTGATAATTTTGCTTTTATTTCAGCCAGTTTATCAGCTTCTGCTTTTTCTTTTGCTTTACTTAAATTTGTATCCGGTGTCATCACCAGACGTATGCGATGCTGATTATCAAGTAGATTTTTCTTAACCAGGTTTTTAATAAAATCCGGATCTTTTATATCTTCTCTTAATTGCTCTAAAACAGGGTCAAGATTCATAACCGCTACAGGATCACCTCGATGAATAGCCGCCGACAGACCACCTAGAATTAACTGCATACCATAGGGGTAACCATCTCCACCTATTTCACGTTGGCCCAGCTCAAGCTGATGTAAAACTGCTTCAACCTGTGATTGCTCAACACCATTCTCAGCCACATCCTGTAGAACTTTTAACACCAGATTTTCAATGGCATCGGCATGCTCTGCTTCCGACGCCTCAAGGCCACACATAAAACTCATTTCACGGTTCGAGTCTTCCAGGCCACACAAGGGTGAAGGAGATGCTCCTAAATCCGTTGTTTCAAGCGCCTGTTGCAATGGTGATGCTGAGTTATCTAATAACACACTGGACATTAAATGTGCCTGCAACATATCTTCTAAAGATGTGCTTCGACCTAACAACCAGCTAATAACAACATGGGTTTTACTTTTTGTATCTTCTTCGTCAAAGGCATAACTATCGGTAAAATTTTGTGACTCAGTGTAACGAGTTTCATCATCCACCTTAATTTGCATGTCGAGCTTATCAAATCGACTCAATGCCTTTTCTTCAAATACAGCATGATGCTCAAATGCGGGAATATCACCAAATGTCATAAACACGGAATTTGAAGGGTGGTAATGTACCTTATAAAAATCTTTCAACTGCTGATAACTTAAATCGGGAATATTTTCCGGTTCACCACCTGAGTTATAGTGATACGTCGTGGTTGGGAACAAGTGCTCCGTTACTGTTTGCCATAAGGTGCTCACCGGTGAACTCATGGCACCCTTCATTTCATTAAAAACAACACCTTTATATACCAGCGGTGTTTGCGCATCATCGGGGGTTTCAAATTCAAATCTGTGGCCTTCCTGCGCAAAATCTAGCTCATGTAAGCGAGAGAAAAATACCGCATCCAGATAAACATCCATTAAATTATCAAAGTCTTTGCGGTTCTGGCTGGCAAATGGATAGGCTGTCCAGTCACTGCTGGTAAAGGCATTCATAAATGTATTAAGTGAACGACGAATCATCATAAAGAACGGGTCACGAACAGGGAAACGCTCACTACCACATAAGACGGTATGCTCTAACATGTGTGCTACACCAGTTGAGTCAGTCGGTATGGTCCTCAGGGCAACTAGAAATACATTCTCATGGTTTTCAGCCACCAGGTGATAATGGGCTGCGCCTGTTTTTACATGCTCGTATTCTTCAATGATGATATTGAGTGAATCAATTCGCTCGGAGCGCTTCCACTGGAATGCAGGGTGTACTTGAGCGGGTTTCAAATCAACAGACGACATATAAAAATTCCACATTTATTTATTAGAACACCGATTGTAGCTTGTTACACAATTGAATAATACGGCTTTTATTTCTACTGTTATTAGATCAGGCCGACCCTGCCGGTGCTATGCAGATGTACTGGCCCGGTAGTAGCCAGGTGGCGACCAGATAGCATGTGGATAACATCCATCACACCAAACCGTCAGAAGACATCAACCGATGGCCTTTTCATGTGATTCAACGATCAAATTATGCGAGAATAGACCGACAATAAGTAAATAAGAATGACACATAGAATGATTAAATCCCTCTCCGCTAATCAGCTGCGCCCCCAGTGCACAGCCGAAACTTTGCCATTTAAAACTTCTGCAGAACTTGAAGACCTGCCAGATATACTCGGGCAGGACCGGGCATTTAAGGCTATTGAATTTGGCATTAATGTAAACCATCGGGGATTTAACCTGTTTGTTATGGGCTCATCAGGCCTGGGCAAACACGGCTTGATACGTAAATACCTGAGCAAAGTCGCTCTGCAAAAGGAATCACCTTCTGACTGGTGTTACGTTCACAACTTTGAGCAGGATTACAAACCCAAAGCACTCAAGTTACCCGCAGGACAGGGTCGCACCTTTAAAAAGGACATGAAAAACCTGATAGAAGATCTGGGTAAGGCAATTAATGCCGCCTTTGAAACCAGTGAATATCAGGAACAGATTCAGATTATCGAACGATCTTTTCAAAATAAACAAAGTAGCCTGCTTGATAAACACGCGGAACAGGCTCGATCTCAAAATATAAACCTCAGCAATACTCCGTCAGGCTTTATGCTCACACCAATTGTTGATGGCCGCAATATAACTGAAGAAGAGTACGACGAGTTACCCGATGAGCTTAAAGATGAGATTGAAGATAAAATAGCCAGCTTTCAGGAAGAGCTTGAGTATCTGGCGCCAGAAATGTCTCGCCAACGACGCGAACATAATATAAAAATTAAAAAGCTTAATCGTAAAGTAGCCTTATTTGCCACCAGCAATTTAATTAAAGACACCAAACGTAAGTATAAAGCCCTACCTGAAGTTGTAAATTACCTTAAAGGTTTGCAGGAAGATGTTTTACATCACCTGGAAGAGTTCACGGAAATAGATGAAGACGATTCTAACAATGAATCGGCTCAACAAAGCAGCAAGGGTGAGTCTTTGCAGCGTTATCAGGTTAATTTAATTGTTGAATGCGGTAATCAGAAAGGCGCCCCGGTGGTTTATCTCGATAACCCCACCTACCAGAACCTTGTCGGAAGAATTGAATATGAAAATCGCTCCAGTAACCCGGGTAATAATTTCACCTTAATAAAACCAGGTGCGTTATTACAGGCTAATGGTGGTTACCTGGTACTGGATGCCCATAAAATACTGAGTACTCCCCATGCATGGGATGCACTTAAACGTAGCATGTATGCTAAAAAAGCAAAAATCGAAAACCTCGACCAGGCAGTTGGCGGTGACAATTCAGTTACTCTGGAGCCGGAGCCCATTCCTTTAAAAATAAAAATTATTTTACTGGGTGATCGTGGCACTTATTACACGCTTCATGAAATTGACCCCGATTTTCCCGAGTTATTTAAAGTTGAAGCTGATTTTGAAGAAGAAATTTTAAGAGATGAAAATTCAACTTTACAATACGCACGATTAATTGCTTCTCGCACCCGTAAGTTTGAATTAAAAGATATGGATGCAGCCGCCGTTGCTCGCATAATCGAATTCAGCTCGCGCATGGCAAATGATTCAGAAAGACTCTCTACTCGGTTACGCACAATTGACGATCTGTTAATTGAAACTCACTATCATGCACTGCAGGGCGACAGCGAATTAATTACTGATGCACATGTGCAACAGGCAATTGATGCACAAATAGAACGCACCTGTAGAATTCAAGGATTGATTCAAAGCGATATTCAACGTGGTACTTTGATGATTCGTACTGAGGGTGAAGTCGTCGGTGAAATCAATGGTTTATCCGTTTTTGAAATTGGTAAATTTGGTTTTGGTCAACCATCACGAATATCTGCTACTGTTCACCAGGGTGATGGGAAAATAATAAATATCGAACGGGAAGTCGACCTAAGTGGTTCGATACACGATAAAGGTGTTCTGATTTTATCTGCTCTTTTAGCCAGCAGATATACTAAAGATACTCCACTTTCTTTTTCTGCCAGCATTACATTTGAACAATCCTATGGACTAATCGATGGTGACAGTGCTTCAGTTGCAGAGTTATGCGTACTAATTTCCGCCTTAACTGATTTACCTATTCAACAGGGTTTAGCCATAACCGGTTCACTTAATCAACAGGGTTTTGTGCAGGCAATAGGCGGTGTAAACGAAAAGATCGAAGGTTTCTTTGATATCTGTAATCAACGTGGACTAACTGGAAATCAGGGCTGCATTATTCCTCATGTAAATGTAAAAAATCTATCCTTAAGAACAGATGTTATTGATGCCATTGAGCAAGGCACTTTTAGCATTTATCCGGTTGAACATTACCAACAGGCACTTGAGTTATTACTCAATATGCCTGCCGGTGAAGGGCATGTTGATGGTAGTTATGACAAAGACAGCATCAATGATCGTTTGGTAAATCGATTATGTCAGTATGCTAAAAACCGTAAGGCTTCACAGATTATTCTGTGATTTTAGCCTTCCATTTAAAAGACTTTGACGCAGAGGCACGGAGCCGTAGAGGGTTTAATAATAATTAAATTTAACTCCGAATTCAAATTTACTAAAAAACCTCTGCGCCTCTGTGTCAATCCTTTACGTATCAATAACTTCATGATCCTTAATTCCCACTAAACGTTTTAAAAATGCTCTGATGTCATGCCCAACAGCCAAAGTTGCCGGGATAGTAAACAGGGTAACTACCGTTGCAAACGCCAGCCCAGATGATAACGCTAAAGCCATTGGTGATACAAAGTGATCCAGGCCACCCCAGCCATAGGCAGTTGGCAACAGTCCCATTACCGTTGTTGCCGCAGTTAATATAACTGCTCTAAAACGTCTGCGCCCCGCTAGTAAAATGGCTTCTTTTATTTTCATTCCTTCTGATCTTGCCCGTTGAACAAAAACCAGCAATACCAGTGAGCTATTAACCACAACCCCGGTTAAAGCCACCATACCCATTGTTGAGAAGAATGATAAGGGCATAGGTTTCCAGAACATATCATGTAAATAGAAACTTAAAATCACACCAATCGCACCAAATGGAATGGCCAGCATAACCAGTAAAGGATAAACCATATTATTAAACTGAATTGCCAGAATAAAAAATATAGCAACCAGTGCAAACACAAAGGCAACTAATAAACTGACAAAAGATTCCTGATTTTTTTCCTGCTCGCCACCATAGTTAACAGTAACTTCACTTTCTAACCCATTAAGCCAGACGGATTCATTATCTTTAACTATTTTATTTAATTTTAAACTTGATAAAACAGTACTATCTATATCGGCAACAACATTGGTGATACGCAAACCATCTTTGTGACGAATAGTGGTATACCCCCTGTGCTCTTCTAATTTAGCAATTTTATGTAGAGGCACCAAACCTCCTCTACTATTAGGTATTAAAACATTATTGATTTGTTCTAGCTCATCTACTCCTTCTGATGGAAAACGAATCGTCACATCAATTTCTTCTGTGCCTTTACGAATAGTTGATACAACCAGACCGTCAGCAGCTGCGCGAACATGACGGGAAACAATATTTAAATCTATACCTGCGTAAGTTGCCAGTTGTCGATCTAGCACAACATGTAATTCAGCATCACCGGGTTTTAACCCACTATCAATTGTTGTAACACCCTCAACAGTTAACAAATAATCCATCAACTGTTGTGCAGCCTGCTCACCTGCTTTTATATCAAAACCACTAATTTCTGCTTCTAAAGCACGACCTAGAGGTGGCCCGTTAGAAATTAAAGTAGATGAAACCTCCAGCTCCGGATACTTCTCTTTTAAAAGCAGTGTTACTTCATTCATATCATCGGTTGCATCATGATCAGGTCTGCCAACTGCCGGTGTATAAATAGCTCTGATTTGTCCGTAGCGACTCCCCCTTTGCGTAAGAGGATCACCTTCATCCATAGAAATATCACCACTCTGTGCAACGCTGGCTTCCAGGTATTCAGGATTCGTCTGATCACGTATATCCTGATCAACTTTACGTAAAATTTCTCGCATACTTTTCAGCGAGGTACCCGGCTTGGCAGTTACACGCACCAGATACTCTTCGACACCAACAGGTGGAAACAGTTGAAACTGCATACTCTGTTTTGCTAAAACTATTGCCCCAATTAATACCGCAAAAGAAAGCGCAACAGTTAACCAGCGAAACCTGATTGCTTTTTCAAGCATCCAGCCATAGGTATTTTCAAGCGCTAACAACCAGGCTCTTTCTTTTGGATGTTTATTGGGATTAGTTACATGAGCCACGTGACTAGGTAACATAAAAAAGGATTCAAGCCATGACAATATCAACAGGGTGATAACAACAATAGGAATAGCGATAACAAACTTACCAATAATTCCTGACATAAACATCATCGGTAAGAAAGCCGCTATTGTTGTGAGTATTGTAGTTGTTACCGGGCCAATTAATTCAACAGCACCTTTTACTGCAGCCTCTACCGGGCTTAAACCTTTCTCCATATGATAGGTTATATTTTCTCCAATAATAATGGCATCATCCACCAGCATACCGAGCACCATAATGAAACCCATCATAGAGATTAAATTGAGCGTCATACCTAAAGCATAAATAACCCCTATGCCCGTCATAAATATAATTGGCAGACCCCAGGTAGTTGTCATGGCTACTGAAAAACGTAAAAATAAAATAAGGGAGATGAAAACTAAAATGACACCCACCAGGCCGTTATTAGTTAACACGCCTAAACGCATGCGTGCAAAACGAGAAAAATCCTGAAATGACTTAACTGTTAAATCATCACCGTATCGAGCTGGAATACTATCCAGATAAGGTTTGATTAAATCAATCGTATCAATAATATCTGCATCAGATCGTTTTAAAACTAATAGTGATACTGCAGAAACACCTTGCACATCATGTAAAGTCCGTGGTTTTTCTAGCGCCTCTGTTATTTTTGCAACATCACCCAGTCGTAAAGAGTTTCCTGTGGCGTTAGCACGAATAACTATATTTTCAGCGTCTTCAATACTACTAAATTCCCCCACAATACGAATCGCTTTCTGACCTTCCGATGTATCAATTTCACCGCCGGGTGTATTAATATTCCAGCCCCGTAATACCTGCGAAATCTGATCTACTGAAACTCGAGCTTTAGCTGATTTTTGGGGATCCACAATAACGCTGTACTCAGCTTTTCTGTCACTTAATATAGCAATTTTGGCAACGCCCTGTATTGCTAATAAATCCTCTTTAATATCGTCACCCAGACGTTTTAACTCTAACTCTGAACGGCCTCCTGAAATCGCCACCCTTAAAATTGGAAATACCGCACCATCCACTTCCGTTACAAACGGATCGATAGCCAGGTCATCAGGTAAATTAGCCCGGTCAACAGCCAGTGAAATATCCGAGGTTAATCTGTCACGATTATTAGCATGTGGATCGACCTCCATAGAGATACGACCAGAACCAGGAAATGCCATAGAAATCATTTTATCTATACCATTAATTGCCCTGAGTTCTTGCTCAATTGGCGTAATAATTAACTGCTCAACCTCACTAGGTGATGCCCCCGGATAGGTTGTATCAATTTGTATAATATCCAGATTAACATTGGGAAATGCTTCTACCTGCATAAACATAACAGCTGTGACACCACCGACAGCTAATAAAAAAACTGAAACCAGATTGACAACTAGTCCACGCGTCACCAGATAACGTATAATAGATTCCATTATTTATTTCTCTCCTGTAGACCACTCAAGGTTTTATCATCAAAGGTAAACTCGGGTAATAAAACATCTTTCCAGATAAATCCACGAAGCAGGTTAAGTTGATGATAACGACGAATTAACTCGATAGTTTGTAAATCAAGCGATAACTCGGCAACAGATAATTGTGATTCAAAATCTATAATTCGATCCGTTTCAATACGACCATCTTTATAACGTGTTAAAGCTTCTTTTAACTTTTTATCTTCCGCTTGAACACTATTTTTAAAGGCGCTTAAAGCCAGCTCGCTGGATTTGATTTCAGCAAGTAAACTTGAAACTTCATATTGCAAATCTTCCAGTATCTGTTTCTTGTCTTCTAATGCAATACCCTTATCGTAATGTGCCTGTCGTAAGTCTGCATCAAAACCACTTTTATCCAGGCCTCGATTAAATTCAACACTTACACCTCCAATAATTTCAGATTCATCTAAATTACCGCTGCTTGTATCACCCTCATTAAATTCACTACCGACATATAAAACCAGATCCAGATCATCTTTTCTTTTATCACGGCTGGTTCTAATAGAACTATCAGCTAACTGTAATCTGGCATCTATGCGCTTTAAGGCAGGGCTATGGAATTGTGATTGCTGATAAAGCTCGCTATAAGTTTTAAGGGTAAAATGCTTCACTTTTGAATCAGTTAATAAAGTTTTATCCCATGCTCGACCCATTAATCTATTTAATGAAATAACCTGTTTTTGAAGCGCAACCTGTAAACTCTTTTTATCGGCTTCATTAATTCTTAATCTTGCATCAACCTGCAAAACATCTTTTTCTTCAGATAAACCCAGCTTAAACTCATCTTCGATATACTTTTTTAAACGCTGAGCCCTTTCTATTGTTTTATCTATGCTTTTTATTCTGGCCTGAGTTGTGGCTGTGGCGAGATATAACTCAATAACCTGAGAAGCCAGTTGATCATACAAACTTAATTTATCACTTAAGGCCAGTAACTCTCCTGCTTGTGCAGACTCCAGGCCTTCCGCATACAAAGGATTGCCCGCGCCTTTCGCAAATTTATGTCGATAATTAACATCAAGTCGTGTTTTTGTTGCTGGATTAGGAATAGTAGGACCAAACGTATCTGTTGCATCTTCCCTTGCTATACTGGCATTAAACCCTAATAAACCACCATTATCTAAACTTCTGTTTACACCACCACCAAGATTATAACGATCTGTCGCCGTACCAAATAAACTGGTTTCCCGGGCATAACCCGCGTTACCATTTAATAACCACGATAACTGACTTTCTACTTTAATATTTTCCTGACTGGCTTTTTCAACCTGAAATGCAGCTGATTTTATAGATGGGTAATGATCAACAACTCTTTGTAATACCTGTTGAAGACTCAAATTTTCAGCCGAAGCAGCTGATACTAGTAAACTCAAGCAAACAAACGGTATTTTTAGAAATCCAGATTTCATAACTCATTCATCTCCTGTGCTGAATTTAAACGTGGCTTCTTAAGAAGACTGTTTAATATAAATTCTGTATGTAATTGCAAATAACCCTGAGTACCCGACTCGTCATCATAGGGCTTTAAAGAATGCATCCATATTGTTGCCTGAACTAATGGGGCTACAACAAGCCGGGCAACCGTTTCTGATTCATAAAGATTAAATTCACCATTTATCATGCCGCGACTAATCACCTTGCTAAACAGATTACGCGATCTAACAACTACACTTTCCGTAAAGTACCTGGCTAATTCCGGAAAATTACCTGATTCAGCCACAATAATTTTGGGTATCGCTGATAATGATGTGCAGGCAATACTCATCCACCAACCACTTATTAACTGCCTGAGCAAATCTTCCTGTGTGCCTTCAAACGCGTCAACCATAGCTTCAACCTCATCCAGTTGAGGCGTTATACGCTGTTGCACAACATCTCTGAATATGGATTCTTTGCTATCAAAGTATAAATAAAGTGTACCTTTAGAAATGCCTGCAGCTTTTGCTACATCAATCATGCGGGTTGAACTGAAGCCTTTTTCCGTAAATAACTGTAAAGCTGCATCCAGAATTTCCTCTGGACGCGCCTCTTTGCGTCGCTTCCAACGACAGCCTGAATCTGATTTCTTATTACAAAACATACATATCACACATTATATAACTGACCGGTCAGTTATATATTAATGATAAATGACCCGATGTCCAGTAATAAGCAATTCAATCAGTATAAGATGAGAATTATTTGACCTAATGAAAGCACTAGAGATAAATATTTATATGAAGTAAGTTAAAGATGTTGATATTCTAATTAATAAAACCATTTATGAATCCTGAACTGGACAAACTTTATTTACTTTTAATCAGCGTACATGGTCTGATACGGGGTGATGAATTCGAGTTAGGTCGAGATGCTGATACCGGTGGTCAAACTAAATATGTGATTGAGCTGGCTCGAGTTTTAGGAGATCTACCAAATGTCGCCAGGGTCGACCTGGTGACCCGGCGAATAGATGATAAGTCTGTAAGCAGTGATTACTCCAAACGCATAGAACCACTTAGTGATAACGTTAATATTATTCGAATCGATTGCGCTGATCAGCTTTATATACCCAAGGAGCAGCTTTGGGATCATCTCGACAATTTTGCCGATAACCTGCTAAATTTTCTCCACAATGATAACCTCACACCCCATATTATTCACAGTCATTATGCCGATGCAGGTTATGTCGGTACGCGTTTATCACATCAATTAAGCGTGCCACTGGTTCATACCGGGCATTCATTAGGCCGCAGTAAACGAAAACATTTATTGGCCAGCGGTATTAAGCGCGATGTTATAGAAAAACGCTACAACATGTCACGACGAATCAATGCCGAAGAAACGACTCTGGGTGCTGCTGACAGGGTAATTACCAGCACGCATCAGGAGATTGAAGAGCAATATGAATTATATGATTATTATCAGCCTGATCAGATGCGGGTGGTGCCACCAGGAACAGATTTAATAAAATTTCATCCTGCTGTGGGTAATGAAGTTGAAAGTGATATAGCCCGTGAGCTCAACCGATTTTTAAAAGACCCGAATAAACACATGGTGCTGGCTATATCTCGCCCCGATCAAAGAAAAAATATCGCCACACTGATTGAGGCTTTTGGCGAATCGGAAGAACTACAGCAGGTCGCTAACCTGGTGATTGTCGCCGGTAACCGTGACGATGTTCGGGATATGGAGGCGGGACCTCAAGAGGTGCTGACCGATATATTACTCAGTATCGATCAGTATGATTTATATGGCAAAATTGCTTATCCAAAACATCATCTGCCTGACGATGTCTCAGTGATATTTCGTCTTGCGGCATTATCCGGTGGCGTGTTTATCAATCCAGCCTTAACCGAACCCTTTGGTTTAACCTTGATTGAAGCCGCTGCCAGTGGTTTGCCTATTGTGGCGACCGAAGATGGTGGCCCCATGGACATTATTGAAAACTGCCGTAACGGTTATCTGATTGATCCATTAGATAAGGACATGATTGTCGAAAAATTACTGGCAGTGATTAACGATAAATCAAAATGGCAACAACTGGCAGAAAATGGCATTGCCGGTGTCAATGAGCATTATTCGTGGCAGGCCCATGCTGAAAAATATTTAAACGTTATAAAGCCGATTATTGAAAAAACCGAACCTGTCGTGCGTATGGAGATACATCGTCGTACAAGGCTGTATCGTGATCGATCTATATTTTCAGATCTGGATCAGAGTCTGCTGGGTGACAAAGAGACTCTGCCTGATTTTACTCGAGTGCTGAAGCAAAACGCCAGGTGCAGTAGTTTTGGTATAGCTACCGGGCGTCGACTGGATTCGGCGTTGAAATTGATCAAGGCAAATAAAATTCCTTATCCTGATGCGCTGGTGACCAGCCTCGGGACAGAAATTTACTACGGTTCGAATTTGACCCGCGACACAGCCTGGGCTGATCATATAGATTATTTATGGCGGCCGGCTAAAGTTCGCGCCATTCTCAAAGATCTTCCTGGTTTACGCCTGCAACCCAAAATTGAACAAAGTCGTTACAAGATCAGCTATTACTATGATGCGGCTAAAGCAATGGATGTAGATGATATCAGGCAACTGTTATTACAGCATGAACAAACCATCAATGTCGTGTTTTCCTTTGGTCAGTATCTGGACATAGTACCGGTAAGAGCATCCAAAGGGCTGGCTTTACGCTGGTATGCTGAGCAGTGGGACATCCCACTGGGTCATATTCTGGTAGCCGGTGGTTCGGGTGCCGATGAAGATATGATTCGCGGCAATACATTGGCGGTGTTGGTGGCCAACCGACATCATGAAGAATTATCCGACCTGATTGAATTAGAGCGAGTGTATTTTGCCAAACAACCTTATGCCGCTGGTATTTTAGAAGCGATCGAATATTACGACTTTTTTAAAAGCTGTAAGGTACCAATAAAGTGAGACCTTAAAAGTGAAACAGTTATTATTGTGCACCGATCTTGATCGCACTTTACTGCCCAACGGTTCTGAGCCTGAGTCTGCAAATGCGAGAAGAAAATTTAGTCGCCTGGCTCAGCATCCACAGGTGACACTGGTTTATGTCACTGGTCGTCATCAACAATTGGTGAAACAGGCCATAAATAAGTACAAGCTACCACAAGCGGATTATGTTATCGCCGATGTAGGCTCTACAATTTATGAAATTAATGATCATGACTGGCATTATCAGAGGCAGTGGGAGAGGTCTATTGATGCTGACTGGCAGGGTAAAAATGTAAATGAGCTACATAGTTTGCTGGCTAAGCTCAATGGCCTACAACGGCAGGAAGAGAGCAAACAAAATACACACAAACTCAGTTATTACGTAACGCCTGACAATGATCATCAGAAAATTATTTCAGCAATGAAAAACTTGTTGCAACTACAATCAATAAAAGCCAACTTGATCTGGAGTGTTGATCAACTGGCCAATATTGGATTGCTCGATGTATTACCAGCCAGTGCAGGTAAGCGACAGGCTATTGAATTTCTAATGCAACAATTGAAATTTGATTATTCAGAAACCGTATTTGCCGGTGATAGCGGTAATGACATTGGTGTTATGAGCAGCCAGATTCAATCAGTACTAGTCGCCAATGCTGAAGAGGAAGTTCGAGATGCGGCTATCAAACAGGCACGAGCTAATCATCAGCAGAACACCTTATATTTAGCACAGGGTAATTTTATGGAGATGAATGGCAATTACAGTGCAGGCATACTGGAAGGTGTTGTTCACTATATTCCACAGGCAGAAAACTGGATTCGAGGTGAAAAATGAGTCTTTCAAGACTCGTTATTTTTGGTGAAGTATTGTTTGACTGTTTTCCCGACGGCACTCGTGTATTGGGTGGCGCACCGTTTAATGTGGCATGGCATTGTCAGGCATTTGGTTTGCGCCCCTTGTTTATATCACGGGTAGGAAATGATCCACTGGGTCAGGAAGTCAGGTCAGCCATGGGTAACTGGGGGTTGGATGCCTCAGGTTTACAATTGGACTCTGCCCATGCCACCGGCATTGTTGATGTCAGTTTTAATGATGGCGAACCCGCCTATGAGATTATAGAAAACAGTGCCTGGGATTTTATTGATCATCAGGCAATACCAGAAATTGATAAACGCAGCGTCTTATATCATGGGTCACTTGCGCTGCGAAATTCTGCGACCGCCAGCAGTCTGGCAAATTTAAAACAACAATGCGCCAGATCAATTTTTATTGATGTTAATCTGCGCCCGCCCTGGTGGGATCCGTCGCTAATCCAGAATATTACCCAAAGTGGGCAGTGGCTAAAACTCAATATAGAAGAGCTGGCATTAATTGTTCCGCAGCGAGCAAATGTCGAGTCAAGGGTAGAATTTTTGTTAGCCAATACGCATGTTAAATTAGTTGTTGTTACCAGGGGCGGTGATGGTGCTATTGCGGCAACGCAAGATGAATGCTGTTCAGTGCGCCCCGAAACCATCAGTCATGTGATAGACACCGTCGGCGCCGGCGATGCGTTCAGTAGTGTACTATTATTAGGTTTATACAAAGCCTGGCCATTGCAGGAAATATTGAATCGAGCTCAACAGTTTGCCAGTGCGGTGGTCGAACAACGTGGAGCGACTACTCAAGATAAAACATTTTATGAGCCCTTTATCGAAGCCTGGCGGTTATAAGTTTGTAGTCAGAAAAATCTGTCAGCATCGATGTAACAATAAAAGCTAATTAATTTATATTTGAAATATTATGTATGAACAAGTCTCACATTCTTTACTCAATGAAATACTGATTAAGTTAAATCCAGATATCAAACATCATGAATTAAGGCATTTTTATACCCGACTGGGCGCTAATTTCTACGCAATCCATTCCCTGTTTCATCTGTTATACGGCGATCGTGACGACTTCGAAGCACAGGCTTTATGCCTGGTTGAAGCTATGGCTCGGCAATATATTGATCGTTCTGAACAGCTCAAAAGAAAAGATATCGAACGCGAAAAAGACCATAACTGGTTTCTTAGTCAGAAGTGGGTGGGCATGGCCCTGTATACAGATGGTTTTGCCAATAATCTGAATGGACTGACAGACAAGCTGCAATATTTTCAGGAACTCGGTGTCAATATGATTCATATCATGCCGATTCTGGCATGCCCCCATGGCAAAAGTGATGGCGGTTATGCCATCAGCGATTTTCGCCGGGTGGATAGTCGCATTGGTAATAATGATGATTTGCATACGCTGAGTGAATCACTGAAAAAGAGAGATATTTTGTTAACCATGGATGTGGTGGTTAATCATACATCCGACGAACATGATTGGGCAAAGCGCGCGCGTAAGGGCGAAAAAAAATATCAGGATTATTATTACCTGTTCGATAATCGTGAAATCCCGGATATGTTTGAAGAAACCATGCCTGAGATTTTCCCGGAAACCGCGCCTGGAAATTTCACCTGGGATGAGGAAATGAATAAATGGGTAATGACTGTATTTAATAATTTCCAGTGGGATCTTAATTACAGTAATCCCTCCGTATTTATTGAAATGCTCGACATTATTCTGTTTTGGTCTAACCAGGGCGCGGATATTATTCGGCTGGATGCGGTCGCTTTCTTATGGAAAAAAATTGGCAGCGTCAGTCAGAATGAACGCGAGGCCCATCTGATATTACAATTAATGAAAGACTGTTGTCAGGTGACCGCACCGGGTGTGTTGTTTATTGCCGAAGCCATTGTGGCCCCATCCGAGATCACTAAATATTTTGGTGAAGATGCCATCAATGCCAAAGAATGTGAAATTGCCTACAATGCTACTTTCATGGCATTGCTTTGGGACGCAGTGGCAACCAAGAATGCCAAACTGCTGTACCAGGGCTTAGGGAGCCTGCCTGATAAACTGGAACGGGCTACCTGGTTAAACTACGCACGTTGTCATGATGATATTGGTCTGGGTTTTGATGATGCAGATATCCATGCTGTAGGTTATGAACCTGTCGGCCATCGTAAATTTCTTATTGATTATTACACGGGTAATTTCAGTGACTCGGATGCCCGAGGATTTCCCTTTGGGCATAATCAAAAAAACGGCGATGCACGTATTTCTGGTTCTTTGGCATCTCTTGTTGGGCTGGAGACAGCGCTTGAGTCTAATGAACCAGAACGCATTGAAAATGCGATACAACACATACTACTTTTGCACAGTCTGATCCTTTCATTCGGCGGCTTACCGTTATTGTATTATGGTGACGAACTGGGCACTTTAAATGAAAGCGATTTTCTTAATGACGAACACAAAGCCCATGACAGTCGCTGGGCACACCGGCCTAATTTCGATTGGGATAAAGCCGAACTCAGGCATCAACCGGGCACAACTGAACACCAGATTTTTAATGCCATTAAAAAAATGATCGCAGTACGCAAGGAAATACTAGCATTTGCTGATTTTAATAATCGCGAGTTGATTAATGTAGACAATCCGCACCTGTTTGTTTTTTCGAGATTCAATCTGACTCGCACTTCAGGCGGTGTACTAGTAGTAGTAAATTTTGATGCCAATCCACAGTATCTGGATATGACTCACCCTCATATTAAATCTGCCCTGTCCTATGGCCATATCACAGACCTGATTTCAGGTGACACCCCGGCTATGTTTAAAGATCAATTAGTGATACCGCCTTATCATTTTTACTGGCTCACCGATCAACAATAAAGTAAATTACAGGTGCTCTGCGTTTTTAAGATCCTTCAGTTAATAAATTATTCGACTCTACATTAGTCATCCCTAAATGATCGTTTTGTGGGGTGATCGGTGTTTTGAGATACTTATCTCTAGATTGAATTGTCAGATAAAGTCCAGATCCATTTTTAAAATTTGCATGATTAGGTGTGAGTTAATACAAAAAATAAGTCATAAATGTAGTTTAAAATATCTGCTTCCTGTTGAAACAGCCATCTTTCATTACAACTTTCTATAACTGTCACGATTATTACAGCAAACAAGACCTAAATGACAAATCCATAACATCCAGATTCATTGGTTTAGTAGCAATCAACTCAAATACAGAAAAATCACTATCATCTACCGGAATAACTTGAGACTCATTTAGAGTAAAATTAATTGCCAACCAACCCTGATCTGTATAAACGACACCTTTTGCCCTTTCCACTCCAGATCTTTTAAATAAACCTTCAATATACTTAAGTAACTTCTCTTTACTAAAAACAAAAGACATATTTATTTTCCAGCCCAGACTATAAAAATTATTTGCATGTCCTTCTACTAAAAACCAGTCAGATGTATTTTCATTTGGTACTTCACAGGATTGTTCTATTTGATGGTGTGAATGAGAATGAAGCTCGGGAAACTCAGCAACTCGTTGTTGACTGCGGGACATATCAAGCCACTCTAATGGCAACCTGCCCTGCTCGATCATGGCTACTTTTATTTTTGCTGGCTCAAATGAACTCGCATAATCAGAAAATAATTCTTTATCTAACTGGTTATAGGTATCTAATTTACTGGCCACCAGTATATCGGCAAGGTTTGACTGATCTATATAGGTTTCATTGCTTATATAACGTTCATCTTTTAATTGCCTGGCATCAAGTAGATTGATTATGGCTTTTAAATCCAGCACTGAATGATAAAACTCACCTGTGAGTGATTCGACCAACTTAGCCGGATGCCCCAGACCCGTTGGCTCAATGATTATACGCTGGGGTTTAATCGTGCGAATTATCTGATTTAAACCAACATTTAATGACTGACTTCCTACACAACAAAGACAGCCACCGGCTATTTCTTTTATTTCAACACTATCATTTTTTAATAATGCACCATCAATACCAATTTGACCAAACTCATTAACTATCACCGCCCACACTTCATCAATAGGTTTATGTTTTAGTAAAAATTGTATAACCGTGGTTTTTCCTGCACCGAGAAAACCTGAAATAATATTTGTAGGGATGTTTTTATAAGTACTCATTAAGTATGAATATTATTCCTGCGGGTTTTTAAATGTTCGACTTTCGATAAATACAGTGGAGATACAATACTTAATAACATGCTCTTATTAATTGAGCACAATATGACATAAAAATTCAGGTTAATTACCAACAAAAGCCTAATGATAATCTGTTGATATTAAAACAACTCCGCGCCTCTGCGTCAAAAATCACTTCATAATATCAACATGTATACCCTGCTCTTCCAGCTTATTAGCCCGAGCATCAATATAACGTTGAAAATTAGTTTGTGTTTTATAATCACCGCTACTGACATAGTCCATAATAGACTGCACATGGAACGACTTTAAGTATGCATCACTTCTAAACACTTCTTTTCCTTCAGGATCAAAGTAAACCAGACTAGGTGCATATTGAATATTAAGTTGTTTAGCCCATTCTTTAATGGTCGATTTTTTACCCTTTGGCTGAGTAATTTTATTATCTGACCACATATCTAATACAGACACATTGAATTTAGCTAACTGCTCTTTTGATTCTTTACGTTTAAGAATATCACCATGCAATTCATCACACTCTACACATTGTTTTTGCTCAAACATAACCAGCGTATATTTACCACCAGCTTTACTAAAATCATAAGGCGCTTTAAAACTTTCAACGTCTTTATTGATTTTACCTTTAGTTTTAGCCGGTGAAACACGGGCCAGATATGATCTGAACTTTTCTTTTTTATCATGATGCCCCAGAACATAATCAAGAGCCGCATTAAACTTGGCAGGATGATAATAACCATTAGTTCGTAAAACAGCTTTACCTTCTTCATTAAAGAAAATAAGTGTCGGTGTATACATTACCTTTAATCGTGCAGCAAAATCTTTTTCAATGGTTTCTACATTCCCAAAACTAACGTCTCGGTCACCCCATATGTTTAAAGAAACCACATCAAAATTAGATTTTGTTTTTTCTGCTATATTTCGCTGTCCAAAATTATCCTCTAATATTTTTTTACAATATGGACAGCCATCCTGATAAAAAAACAGCATTAAACGCTTACCTGACTCACGGGCTTCATTGATATCATCATCCAGATCTAAAAAAGAATTTTTAAACCAGGCAGGTTGTTCTTCATACCCTGGGTTGACCATACCCTGCGCTAAAGAACCTTCTGTCTTCGCGTTTGCCGACATAATACCGACCATAAAAAACAATACTAAAAAAGAGATTTTTTTAACGACGTTTATTATCACTGCCTTGCCTCGTTCTGTTTGATGATGTTTTTTTAGAGCCACCTGTTCGGCTTTTCGCTGTTGATCGACTGTTTCCATTTCCACCCCTACCTGTACTAGGTCGACTACCTCTACTGGTTTGCTTACGCCCCTGCATACGGAAAACTTTTTGCACCGGCACACCAGATCGAAGTGAGCTGTCATATTCTATACCTGCAAGTCCGGCCAGCTCACGAATTTCTTTAGGTTCTAATTCGTAAAAACGTCCCGGGCGGTTACTTTTTGTCATAGCCACTGAGCCATATCGAACGCGCATCAAACGACTCACCTTAAGGTCAACCGCTTCCCACATACGGCGTACTTCTCGATTACGCCCTTCCATTAACACAACATGATACCAACGATTGAAACTTGAAGTGCTAGCTGTAAGGTCTTCATTTGTGGTTTCAACTATATCTTCAAATCTGGCTGTACCATCTTCAAGCTCTACTCCATGTGTTAACTTTTTTAACTGCTCTGGAGTTGCCTTACCCATAACTCGCACCGCATACTCTCTTTGCAACTGACTCGATGGGTGCATGAGTTTATTAGCCAGATCACCGTCATCTGTTAAGAGAATCAAACCCGAAGTATTGATATCCAGTCGTCCTACAGCAATCCACCTGCTGTGTTTTAACCCTGGGGCATGATCAAAGATAGTTGGTCGGCCTTCTGGGTCATTTCGGCTACAAACTTCACCTTCAGGCTTGTGATACATTAAAACCCGTGGCAAAGTCTGCTGCACATCACGAATAATAATTTTACGACCGCTGTGCATCACAATGTCACCGGTATCGACCAACTGGCCCAACTCTATGACTTCACCGTTAAGCTTGATTAGACCTTCCTTAATCCAGCCCTCAATTTGTCGTCTTGATCCAAGCCCCTGTCGAGCCAATGCTTTTTGTATACGTTCTTTACTCATAAAGTGAATCTTTTTCCGGATATAACAATGAAAATAATATTTACCTGTATTGTACTACTTTCTAGCATCCAATACGCCTATGGGGATGCGACTTTAGAATTTAAGGAAATAACCAGTAAAGGCCTGATTACATACAAGATAAATGATGAAAAGCTAAAATTCACTCAGTCAACGCAGGACCGCCTTAATTTATTTAATAGTAAGAAGCAGGAATTTATCAGCTTTGACCCTAAATCTGGATTGAGCACTGTATTTAATAATGATGTTTTAAAGCAAAGGGTAAGTCAACTTAGCCAGCAACGCCTTAAAAAACTGGCTCAGGTAGAGCAAAAACTCGATAAAAAGCTAAAGACCATGACCCCTGAACAACAACAAGCCGGTGAGTCTTTAATCAATATATTAAAATACCCTGATATGTATGGGGAACACACTCTATTAACCGTTAAAAAGTCCGATACATCAAAACAGATACTTAACATTTCTTGCCAGGTCTACCAGGTTTACAGAGCTAAACAGCTTATTAAAGACTTTTGCATGGCCAGTGCCAAATCCCTCAAACTGGACCCCGAAGACTATCTAACCCAACGCAGCTTTTATGCATTTAATTACAATATGCAAAGTCAGTTGATGATCGCAATGGGTAAAACACGATTTTCACTGGTTGATTATGACAAGCATGATATAGATGGCGTACTCATTGAGAGTATTGATTATCGAGGACCCACTGTTCAACAGCACCTGATACTCAGCGACCTGAATCACGAGAACGTAAGTAAATCTGAATTTACTTTACCCAAAATGGACAAAACCGAATAACAGCATATATCCACCATATGCCTCATAGAATCCTGACGACAGGAACACTTAGATTTAGCCAGCCAGACCACGGCAAGTCACTTTATTTGGTCTATACTAGAAAGATCGAATAAATTTATACGCGGTTATAACTACCGCCTGCTGCTATGACCATAAGCACTAAACTGAAAAAAATCCTGTTCAAACTGAGTAATTTTTACTTTCCTTTTAACAATTTAAGCCCTGAGCGTTTACAGGAAATTGTTAACCATATTCGCATAATTGAATTACAACAGGATGAAATATTACAAATGAGAGGCAGTCGCTCTCAGGATTACCTTTATTTAATGGAAGGTGAAATTGATATTGTTTGTGAAGGTAATATTCGCACTATCAGTGACCCGGTAGATACACAACGCAGCCCCGTATTATTGCCAAATGAGAACAATAGCTGCAGCATTATCGCCAAAAGCGACTGTATTATTAGCCATGCAAACCGGGACATATTAGATACTATTATTGCGTGGGATCATATCGGCCGTGAAACCAGAAACACGGTTAAATACATAGATATGATACGTAATACACTGGTATTTCAACGTTTACCCATTGAATACATCGAAAATGCATTTTCCCGCATGAAACCCTCGCAGTTTCGTAAAGGTGAAACCATTTCTGCTGATCAAAGTGATGCTTATTATCTAATATTAAGCGGGCGGGCTGAGGTGCAAAAATTCGATAGTCTAAATCAGGATTTTAAACGCGTTACCGAATTAGGTATTGGTGATATTTTTGGTGACGAAGCACATGTTTCCGGTAAGAACCCCGATGAAACCATCACCATACTTGAAGACAGTGAAATACTGATTTTAGGTAAAGACGATTACCAGCAGTTACTAAGCCGCCCCAAAGTACAGACCGTACGGGCTCAGGTAGCAAAAACGATGCTGGATAACGGCTACCAGTTACTTGATGTCCGATACCCTGAAGAGTTCGCTGAAAACAGAATTCCCGGCTCCAGAACAATTCCCCTGTCGGAACTAAGTCAACAGCTCACCAAACTCAATAAGAAGCAGCCCTATATTATTTATTGCCACTCTGGTCCAAGAAGCGCTGTAGCCACTTTAATTCTCCATGAGCATAATTTTGAGGCCCTTTCACTGGAGGGTGGAATCAGGGATTGGCCATTTGATGTAGAAGTGGCTTCTGCCAAGCCAAACATTGTGCCTCTTGCCAAGAAATTCCACTAGATATAGTAGATATTCTTCACAAAACCAGATAAAAGGCATAGATTTTCAATATCCCGAGCTCTAAACTGAGGGTAAGCAGTCGCTTCTGCTTACCGATGTAAACATATAGAAACGGAGAATTTATGGCTACAGACTACTCTGAAAAACGTAACTTCTTTCGCATGAATCTGGAATGCAATGCGGAATACACTATTAACGGCTCAGGTAATCAAAAATCAGGCAAAGTAAGCGATTTAAGTGGTGATGGCATCTCTATCATTGCTGATCAGTCAGTTGATCCAGGCACGGAAGTACGCGTATCAATACAACCTGAAAATAACGTAACACCACCGCTTGATGTTGTGATGGAAGTTATTCGCTGTGAAGCACAAGATGCAGATAGTTATTTGCTTGCAGGTAATATAACCAAGCGATAATTCAGTTAGTTAACCGCTAACTAAACTATCTCTTCAAAATATCTACTAGCTATTTCGGCTGGTATAAGTTTCAACCCCCCTAAGAAACTATCAGCCACCTCATATTTACCCGTAAATATTCTTCATACATAACAATGCATTAAACAGGTTTCCCCTGTTAATTTACTTTAAAACTAACAACTGATTTTCAGGCAAACTGATTAAATAGAACGGGTGCCGGGTTGGTTTGAGCTGTAGCCATAAATGCACTAATTGCAGCAGCTGGCGGCTCATTGCTACGTAGATTAGTCGAAGCCACATTTGAAGAGGCTGGAACAATTGTTGAAGGTGAAACCGGCTTGCCAGATGGCGCACTTTCTGCAGCAGAAGCGGGGTTTACATCCTGTGAATTATTCGTTTCATCCCGCAGGTTATCAACCTGCTCTTTATTTTCTTCTAATTTGACCTCTTCTCTACGCTGCACCGCCAGGTCAATACGCGCCCGTGAGGCCAACTGATTCGCATTAGCGGCGACTCGAACATCCTGAGCTGATGGGTTAGCGGGTGCTAGTGCTGCTGCACGAATTTGACTTGCCTTACTTAATGTCGCCTGTGGATCATTAGGGACTGCAGATACATCCAGCTGAACCTCTCCACCAACCGCATAAGAACGACCATCCGGGCCCGTTTGGAAAGTGTAACTAGGCCCACCCCTGACAAGACTACCACCCGCAGCTGTATGAGCAGCTTCATGTGCCCTCACCTCACGATCACGGGCACGTAATTGGCGAAGAACATTATCGTTCTCCTGCTTTTGCAGCTTTTCAGCTTCTTTATCTTCTGAGTCAATATTTGTAGTGCGAGAAAGGTTATTAACACGCCTGGATGAACTGGTGTCTAGTGGGTTACTGCTTTGAATACTTTGTGAGCTGTTTACAATCATAAGGCACTTTTACGTTGAGCACTTAAGACCTGTTGAAATACGTTACTTTAAACTAGAGCTAGGCACGTATATCGATTATTGTTCCTACAACTTCATCTATCGCCGAAACGACTTTAGCGGAAGCCTGAACCTGGGTTTTATTTTGCTGCATATCAAGAAGAGAACCTTCCAGATTAGAGCCTTTTCCAGCTTTATTAAGCTGATCGGCACTGGCAATTTCTGATGCATTTTTACGCAATCCATCCAGACCACGCTGAATACCCAGCACCGCTTCACTTTGAACTGACAAAACGCCCATAGCTTTACTCCAGAAATAACAATACTTAGATAAGATTTATAACATAAGTAGGCACTAATTTCAATTTGGATGGCTTAAACGGCGCCCTGCTACGATAAACGGTGAATTGTTTAAAATTTATGGAAACAACCTGACAGAGCTCTTCTGAAGAAGAAAACCTAGTTGATTACTGGCTCTTCTTGCGTTTCACCACTAACAGAATTCTCTTCCACTTCTTGCTCATTAGCCGAAGTTAAAGAATTTTCGATCTCGTTATCCTCATTATCAGCTGAAGTTTCTGAAGTCTCTGAAGTTTCTGAAGTTTCTGAAGTTTCTGAAGTTTCTGAAGTCTCTGAAGCCTCATCTACACCCTCATCTGCAGCCACTTCCTGCTCAAGCGCTAGTTCCGGGTGCAATTTATCGAGATCAGTAATGTCAGCAAGACTAGGCAAGTCATCCAGACTTTTAAGATTAAAGTAATCAAGAAAATCACGGGTTGTGCCATACATAGATGGACGACCAGGCACATCTTTATGCCCTAAAACTCTTACCCACTCACGCTCTGTAAGGGTTTTAACAATATGGGTGCTAACACTTACTCCACGAATTTCTTCTATTTCACCACGGGTAATAGGTTGCCTATATGCAATAAGCACCAGAGTTTCTAATAATGCTCTTGAATAACGGGGTGGCTTTTCCTCCCACATTCGTGACACCCAGGGTGCATTCGATGGGTCTACCTGCATTCGGTAACCACTGGCAACTTCTTTTAACTCAATACCTCGACCTTCGTAATCAGATTGTAAGTCCTGTAATGCCTGCAGAATATTATCTCTACTCGGACGTTGCTCTTCATCTGCTTCAAAAACCGCTTCCAGCTTACGCATTTCCATTGGCTGGTCTGCAGTCAGTAAAACGGCCTCTATGATATTTTTTAGCTGTGCTTGTTCCATATATTTTAACTATGACTCTTTAATCTATAACTATTTGATTATTCTTGAATTTCAAGATCCGGAGGCAATTCAGAATCACTTGCCGCTTTTACATAAATAGGTGCAAATGATTCAGACTGAACCAGATCAATCATCGCCCCTTTCAATAACTCTAATATAGCCATAAAGGTAACCACTATACCTTTTCGGCCCTCATCAAAACTAAACAAACTCGTAAAGTCCGTAAAGCCATCAGCACTGACAGAAGATAAAACGTCGGTCATTTTTTCACGTATTGATAAAGTCTCACGTTGAATCATGTGGCTGCTACTAATATCCACCCGATTCAATATATCCTTAAAAGCAATAAGCAGCTCACGTAGGTCAACCTCTGGCTCAGGACGAGTTAACTCCAGCGGTGGTGCCTCGGCTTTAGCTACCCAGCTATCACGTTCCTGACGTGGAATTTCATCAAGATTCTCAGCCGCCTGTTTAAAGCGTTCATACTCCTGTAAACGACGCACCAGTTCTGCTCTGGGGTCAGTCTCATCTTCTTCCGACTCTGGCCGTGGCAATAACATACGTGATTTTATTTCCGCCAACATAGCCGCCATTAACAGATACTCTGCAGCCAGCTCAAAACGCATACTTTCCATCATATCGATGTACTGCATGTATTGTTTGGTGATATTAGAAATAGGTATATCCAGCACATCCAGATTCTGTCGCTTAATTAAATAAAGCAACAAATCCAACGGCCCCTCAAATGCCTCCATAAAGACTTCAAGCGCATCCGGCGGAATATATAAATCTTCAGGCAGTATCGCTAAAGGCTCGCCCTGAATAACCGCAAAGGGCATTTCAGATTGAGACGGCGGTACTTTCGACGCTGATTCTTCAGTACTGTTAACAGGTTCAGTCATTCAATTAATTTCTATTGTTAAATTCTTACGTACAAGTATATCTACAATTACCCAGTTACGATTACCCGCTGCAACCAAAACATCAGCTACAAAATAAAATAACGATACTTCTCATATCCAAAATTTTGGGCAATGACTCAGGTTGCCCTTAGCCATTTCAGAACTCTCCTGGTAATTGCTCAGGCTGCCTCCAGATGGCGGCAGATCAAGGCAGAAAATGTGAGTTTACAAATGTAAATGACCATTTTCTAACGAAGATATGCCGTCATCTGGAGGTGAGCTGAGTAATTACCGGCTGAGGCACATTACTTTGCGTATTTCATCCAGTGTATCACGAGCAACATCTCTTGCGGCTTCACAACCTTCATCAATTATCGCTTTTACTGCCGATGGGTCATCCGTATAGTCTTTAGCTCTTTCTCGTATGGGTTTTAACTCGGCAATCATCGAGTCAATAACCGGCTGTTTACAGTCAACACAACCAATACCTGCTGTAGTACAGCCTTCCTGAACCCATTCTCTGGTTGCTTCATCTGAGTAAACTTCGTGTAACTGCCATACTGGGCAACGTCCAGGATCACCCGGATCGGTACGACGCACACGGTTAGTATCCGTTGGCATGGTGCGTATTTTCTTTGATACATCATCCGGTGATTCACGTAATGAAATCGCATTGTTATATGACTTGGACATTTTACGTCCGTCTAAGCCCGGCATCTTGGAGGCAGGCGTTAATAAAGCCTGAGGTTCTGGTAAAATTATTTTGCCTGATCCTTCAAGAAAACCAAATAATCGTTCACGATCACCTAAAGAAATGTTCTGCTGATTTTCAAGTAATGCCTGAGCCACATCCAGAGCCTGCTGGTCACCCTGCTCTGTATATGCTTTACGTAACTCACGGTAGAGTCGGGCATCTTTTTTGCCCATTTTTTTTATTGCCGCTTCAGCTTTTTCTTCAAAACCCGGCTCACGTCCATAAATATGATTAAATCGACGGGCAACCTCACGTGTTAACTCAACGTGGGCGACCTGATCTTCACCAACAGGTACCTGACCGGCTTTATAAACCAGAATATCGGCTGACTGTAATAACGGATAACCAAGAAAACCGTAAGTCGCTAAATCTTTTTCCTTAAGCGCTTCCTGCTGGTCTTTATAGGTAGGCACACGCTCTAACCAGCTTAATGGCGTTATCATGGAGAGTAATAAGTGCAATTCCGCATGTTCAGGCACTCTTGACTGTATAAATATTTTCGCCGCACCGGGGCTGACACCCGCTGCTAACCAGTCAATCACCATATCCATGGTGCTGTCTGCGATTATGCGTGGGTCTTCATAATGTGTCGTTAATGCATGCCAGTCGGCTACAAAAAAGAAACATTCATACTCATGCTGCAAATTAACCCAGTTTTTTAATACACCGTGATAATGACCAAGGTGCAATAAACCTGTGGGGCGCATACCTGATAAGACGCGCTGATGTTGCGTTGGAACTGAACTCAAAATATCTCCTAAAATTGTACCGTTAACCTAAACCAAACAGGCTGAATAAATTTTTCTGTACCATCTCAACCATGGGCATGAGTATTTTATCTAGAATTCCTGTGAATAAAAGTAAAATAACAAACAGGAAGCCAAAGCGTTCAGTTTTAATAAACATAACAGCCCACTTAAAGGGTAAAACCCCCATAAGCACTCTTCCGCCGTCTAGTGGCAGTATGGGTAAAAAATTAACCACCATTAAAACAATATTGATAATGACACCTACACCCGCCATATACTGTAAGGCATCACCCAGCATGCCATGGGGTACTAACTTTATCGATGCCACTAATACAAACACCCAGAAAATAGCCATTATAAAGTTTGATACGGGGCCTGCGAGCGCCACCAATGCCATATCTTTCTGTGGGTGCTCAAAATTACGCACCTCTACTGGCACCGGTTTAGCGTAACCAAATGCCATACCAGTGAAAACAATCATGAGCAACGGCATTAAAACAGTACCGAAAAGATCCATGTGTTTAACGGGGTTAGCCGTTATACGGCCTAAATCTTTTGCCGTGGAATCGCCCAATTTATAAGCCACCCAGCCATGGGCAGCCTCATGCAATGTGATAGCGCTAATAACCGCGGGTAAAGCAAATAATATCTTGTATGTCAGGTCCATTAAATATTAATCCAGCCCATGATTAACACCTTTACCCTGGCGAACAATAAAAGGTGCTTCCTCTACCATATTTATAACCGTAGTGGCTTCAAAACCGCAATTACCACCGTCCACTATTAAGTCCACCTGGCGTTCAAGTTTTTCACGAATGTCATGGGCATCAGTTTCCGGCATATCATTACCAGGCATAATTAATGTCGAGCTCATAACGGGCTGTCCAAGCTCTTCAAGTATTGCTCTAACAATAGGGTCTTCGACTACTCTAATCCCAATCACTCTACGTTTTGGATGCATAAGTCTACGGGGAACTTCATGGGTCGCCTTTAGCAGAAAAGTATATGGCCCGGGGGTGAGTGATTTCAGTAGTCGGTAATCAGAGTTACTGACTTTGGCATAGGTCGCTATTTCAGATAAATCACTACATACCAATGTAAAGTGGTGTTTATCATCAACCTGACGAATACGTCGAATTTTTTCCATAGCAGATTTATCACCAAGGTGACAACCAATGGCATAACTGGAATCCGTGGGATAGACCACCACACCACCGTTATCAATAATTTCAACGGTTTGGTGTATTAGCCGCTTCTGCGGATTATCGGGATGTATTTCGAAAAATTGACTCATAAGGCGACGTATTTTGAAGCAAAGTGACTAATAGGCAAAGTAAAACTTAGCGAAATTTCACGCTTTGATACTTCTCGTTTTTATAATGTTAGAGAGTTTGTCACTTCAGCTCCCACTCACCGTTATCAAGTTGACAAAACTGCGTATTTTGATTATCGATCTGCTGGTTATTTTTATTCACTGTTATCTTAAGATTGCGACAATGCTTACCCTCATCAGAGGTCTCTGAGATAACGCTGACTTCACCTGATTGTTGTGAATCCGGGTTATTCCATTTGTGGCTTACCCCTACCTCAGCCTGTAAAGCTAATATCGAGGCCTGCCTTATTATCTGAACATCAGAATCTGATAAGTTAGCCGTCTCAAATTTCTCCTTTATGCCACCAAACATTTTAAAAGGTAATTTTATAATACCGCTAAACAAGCCCATAACAGCGCCCTCACTCGCTTTCTTACCCGCACTTCTAACTTCTCTTGCCAAACTTTCAGCTCGGTCCAGTGTTGGCGGAATACTCTCACGCAGCGCTGCCACTTCGGTTAAAACATCAGGCACTAATTTTCTATAAGCCTCTATCTCACTTAATATGGCGGGTAATTCTAGTCGAACAGCTTTAACTTCAGTCAAAATAAGAGGCATCTGTAACCTGACCTGCTCCACCTCTTTAACAATGTCTGGCACGAGCATTCGATTAGCTTTAACTTCTGCCAATATTGATGGTATTTTTTTCTGCAATAAATCAACTTGTTCAATAATCAACGGTACCTGAGCATTGACTACCTTCACCTCACCCAGCACTCGATCTATACGCTCCCCTGCTTTATCAATTTCTGTAAATATATCTGGTACATGTTTTACTGTATAAGTAATGGCATAAGACAGATAAATCAGTCCGGCACCTAAGCTAATAATGCCAACAGACATCAGATAACGTGAAAGAATATGATGTGTTTTTATTTGCATTTTTTAATCTTTAATAAATACGTTTGAATGATACAGCTTATATTATCCCGCATAAAAAAGGCGACTAAAAAGCCGCCTTAAATCAAAACCATTTTATTTGATTATATTTATTTGATTATCTTTTTTTGCTTCTCACAAAACCAGCTAATGCGATTAAACCAGAGCCAAATAACCACAACGCTGCCGGTACCGGAACAGGAACCAGAGACGAGCCAGCAAACTGAGCACTCGTCACACCATCAGTCAATTCAAAACCCGCTACATGAGCCGCAAAAAACTCACTGGAACTTGGGTTTAATGATGAGCCTGTGGCATAAGACGTAATCAAATCGCCATCAACACCGGAAATACTAAATGATAACAATTCAGTTCTTGAGTCACCCGTACCATCAAGTTGTAAATCAAACTTAAAGAAACCACCACCGGCATTCTGGTTTTCACTAATCATCCATGTTGTCGGATTAAGATTGGTAATATCAGCAGCACTTACAGCGCTAGTGTCATCAAAGTTAAATGAAAAACTTTGCATACCAAAGTTTGCACCGGGTAATACAGAAAACGCTTCACTTAATACATCGATACTGAAATCAATATCACCCATAACGGTTGTACTATCACTGATAGTTACCTGTAGGTAATTAATGTTATTAGTTAGTTCATTAGACTGGTCTAGAAAATAACTAACACTCGCTGCCTGCACTGTAGGTGCTACTAATAGTGCTGTTGCCGCAAACGTTATTTTGGATATTTGCTTAATTACACCAGAATGTGTTCCCATCTTAAAGCGCCTCCCAGCGTCCCTTTTTTTCATTTGAATTCATTATTAATATGAGCTGAATAGATAATAAGCAATAAGCGTGTCAAAACGTAAAATAAAAGTAATTTCATAAACTTACATATGGATCACGCTTAAGCCCTTATAAAATAAGCAATAAAGTGTAAAAAAAACAGACAGAATCAGTCTGATTTTATGTGCTAAATACACATAAAATAACCAAAAATAAACTTTTCCAGCATAAACTGATATTTCACGTGACAAGTCAAGCATTCAAAAGCGTAAAGTATCTTGACAGGTCGTTATAATTGAGGACATTCATAGATAAAGAAACAAAATAACGGGCATTTTCTGTCCAAAATGAACGAATATTAGTAATAGTAACTAAATAGCAGCCAGGGCGCTTTCATGCTAATCTCGCGCCTGATTTTTTGATAAACTGCCAATATGAAAATACTTTACGACCTTGCCCCCATTATTCTTTTTTTTCTTGGTTATCACAATGCTAGCTCGATAGCTGAAAACACACCGGTAGGTAGCTGGTTAGACCCGTCACAGCCCGAAGTGATAACGGCGACTATTATCGCCACCGGCATCGCAATAGTCGCCAGCTTTATTCAGGTAGGTGGATTCTGGCTCAAGCATAAACGTTTTGAACGTATGCATATATTTTCTCTGGTATTGATTACCGGTCTGGGTGGTATTACGATTGCTTTTGGTGATCCAGCTTTCATTCAGTGGAAACCCACTGTTTTAAACTGGGTTTTTGCCGGCGCTTTTTTAGTTAGCCAGTTTGTTGGTAAAAAAAGTCTGGTACATCGCATGATGGGGGGACAAATTAATTTACCCGAAGCTGTCTGGTTTAAACTCAATTTATCATGGGTCGCTTTTTTTATTGTCAGCGGATTTGCTAATTTATATGTTGCTTTTTATTATGCAACCGAGCTTGATGAAAAAACCAGAATGGACTTCTGGGTTGACTTTAAACTCTTTGGTTTAATGGGTATGACCCTCGTATTTGTGATTGCTCAGGCTCTTTATCTTTCAAAATATATGGAAGAGCCCAATGAAGACAATGATCAGGATGAAGCAAATAAAAAACCTGCATTAAACAACTCATCAGAGGAAGCTTAAGATGCTTTACGCCATAATTTCTCAGGACGTGGAAAACAGCCTGCAAGATCGCCTCAAAGCTCGCCCTGATCACCTGGCCAGACTTGAACAATTACAGAATGAGGGGCGCCTCATTATTGCAGGACCACACCCCTCTATTGATAGTAATGAGCCGGGTGAAGCCGGCTTTAGCGGTAGCCTTGTTGTGGCAGAGTTTGCCACACTTAATGATGCACAAACATGGGCTGATTCAGACCCCTATATAACAGCCGGTGTATACCAGCAAGTTACTGTAAAACCCTTCAAAAAAGTTTTCCCAGCCAGTTAGTATCCACCCAGTAAGTCTTATAACAACCTGACCCAAAAACTTGCCAGAGTCATTTCTGACAACTATAAATAGGGTCTAGGGTTAGTATAACTAAATTACGGAGTAATAATGAAACCCAGTATTTTACGTAATATACTTTTAGCCTTTCTCGGTTTTGGCATAATGATGGGCATCATCTTCCCTTTCTTTGCAAACTTCTTCGTGGACTACAAAGAAGGACTACATGGATGGTTTGTTGTTAGCTGTCTTGTTGCTGGCGTTATTATTGGTCTTATCAACTACTACATACTTAATATCGTGCTCGTGTCTAAACTTAAACGTATTGCTCAGGTCTCCGTTGCCATTAGTAACCATGATTTAAGTTTTACCTGCGAAATGCAAAGTAACGATGTTATTGGCGAAATTATTGAGAGTTTTAACAATATGGCTGCAACACTACGTAATGTTGTAGGTGAACTTAAAGCCAGTAGTGAACAAATGTTATCCGGTGTAAACCAGATATGCTCTGTTGCCGATAGCACCAGCCAGGGTGTACAGAATCAGCACAACCAGACACAAAGCGTAGAAATGGCCATCGAGCGCATGACCCAAATTGCTCAGGATGTTTCTAGCAAGGCAGCGCAGGCTGCCGAAGCTGCGGCCATTGCTAAAGAAGAAGCTGAAAAAGGCAATACAGTCGTCGGCCAAACCATTAGTTCAATTAAAAACCTGGCTAGCGCGGTTGAAAATGCATCGTCATCCATTAATCGTGTTGAAAAAGAAAGCCTGAATATTGGTGGTGTACTTGATGTTATTCAGGGCATTTCAGAACAGACCAACCTGCTAGCTTTAAATGCTGCAATAGAAGCTGCACGTGCTGGTGAGCAGGGCCGTGGTTTTGCAGTAGTAGCTGATGAGGTTAGAACCCTGGCACAACGCACACAGGAATCAACAAAAGAAATTCAAACCATGATCGAGACTTTACAATCAGTTTCCAGAGAAACGGTTGAAGTGATGGAAAAAGGCCAGACTCAGGCAAATGAGAGCGTGAGTCATGCAACGGCTGCCGGCCACTCATTACAGCAAATTACTGAAGCAGTTAAAGGCATTACACAAATCAATACACTTATAAATGACGAAGCCGGCTCCCAGTCTGGCGTTGCAGTTGAAATAAACCAGAACATGCATGCCATTGGCGAAATCGCCACAGAAAGCATGAATGGTGCTGAAAGAACTAATCAGGAAAGTCAGGGTTTGTCTAATCTCGCGCAAAACCTTCAACAACTTGTCGCCAAGTTCAAGGTTTAAATCTGAACAGAATTATTGCGGCTTAGTTAAGCCCAAACTAATTAAACTTAACTTGCTCATCAGACAAAAATCATTAGAATAGCCGCCTACTTATCAAGTATTGCCGGTGTGATGGAATTGGTAGACATGAGGGATTCAAAATCCCTTGCCAGCAATGGCGTGGCGGTTCAAGTCCGCCCACCGGTACCATATTCAAAGTTTAAGAAACATTAATCTTAGGTCGCATGTGCGACCGAAAGGTTTTTATCAAACCATCTATTTCAGACAATCCAGATCGCGTAATCAAAAATTCTAGTTTCACGCCCCGTAATAAGGCTTTAATATAGTCATCCTGAGCTTATTAAGCATTCTTAAGAGTTATAACTAATGGCATTCCCTCGTAGTATTGTTTTAACCCTGTTTAGCCTTATAACGTTTAGTAGCACCTGTTTTTCACAAACTGAGATCAGCGTACCCACGTCTTCCGACATTGAAATCAGTGTTGATAGATTCACTAGTCTTACTAAAACACCTGGTAAATATTTAATCATATGGGTAGCGCCTGAATATGGTTTTCGTGTTAACCACCGATCAATGGCACAGCTTTTAACTGAACAAAATATTGAAGTATGGCAAAGCAATATTGTTGAATCACTATTTATGCCCCAGGGCTCAAGCTCTTTAAAAAAACTCGATGGAAACAACCTTGCAGACTTAATTGAATATGCACATAAAACAACCGGTAAAAAGATAATTGTTGTCGGTGATTCTTATGCCTCGGTAAATGCATTAATGGGAGCCCATCAATGGCAGTCAAGAAAACACAAGTCACCTTACCTTGTAGGTGCAATCCTGTTTTCTCCCTATAGTTATGCTTACATTCCGTCACTCGGTGTAGACCCTGAGTATATGCCCATTATTAATGCCACTAATATACCGTTAATGATTTATCAAACAAAAAGTAGTGGCAGCATAAATCAGTTTAAAACATTGTTAGCAAAGCTACAGCAGCATAACAATCCTGTGTACACAAAAATGATACCGGATATCATGAGCCTTTTTTATAATGAAAATCCAACTGATGCGATTAAAAAGCACATTAAATCTGTGGCGCCAAACATTAAAAAAATGATTAGCATTTTAGACAAAAAAACAGTTCCTGAGAAACCTGTGCCATTACCCAATAAACAGAAAATTAAAAGTGGTATTGATATAGATTTAGAGAAATTCAGGGGGAAGGCTAAACCATTAGCTATAAACTTATTAGACGCCCATGGTGTAATGTTTAATAAAAGTGATTTCAATAATCGTGTCACCGTTGTTAATTTCTGGGCAACCTGGTGCCCTCCTTGCGTTGAGGAGATTCCATCACTAAACCGCCTAACACAAAAAATGCAAGGCAAACCCTTTGATCTAATTTCTATTAATTACGCAGAAGACAAACAGGTTATTTTAGATTTTTTAAAAGAAGTTGACGTGGATTATCCTGTACTCATGGATCAGAATGGTAGCTTCGCAAAAAAATGGAACGTTATTACCTACCCTTCCACCTTTCTAATTGATAAAAATGGAAAAATAATTTATGGCGTTAATTCTGCGATAATATGGGACGCGCCTGAAATCATAGATATAATCAATGCATTATATTAGGTAACTAATCACTGCTGTCCCGTTAACTAAGGTTTCTGTCATTCCCGAATGCTTGTGTCGGGAACCCAGTGACTTTGCAAGCTCTAAGGTCGCTGAATCTCCGATACAGGCATTCGGAGATGACGATTTTTTAGGTTGCTATTTTCATGTCTAATTTTCCTGAACGTACGTTTATAGCCAGCTTTATAAATTCTGAAGATTATACCTCAAGAGGTTAACGAGACAGCAATGATAACTAATACTTAACCCTGTCTTACCATAACTAACTGGATTTATTTTATTCTACGTTTTGGTTTCTTTGAGACTCTTGGTGTATTAATTTTATTAAGATACTGCCGATGATCCTCATTATCCATATCCCATAAATCACAGGTTAAAGAAACAGCGGGCAGTGAACTGGTCGCGGCTTTACCCTGAACATATATAATTTCATAACAGCGTTTTTTTTCACAAACAATACTCTCAAACAACAAACCCATAGATTGAGATGATAAATATTCACGTAATATATTATGCCTACTACTGGGACAGAATATATAATCAATCTGTACATCAGGGTGATTTGATTCAATCTCTCTAATAATCTCAATGATGCACTCACCACCCACTCCAGCCAGAATGACCAGATGTCGATTTTGAGAATCAAAAACTAAATCACCCGCATCCGCCGTTATAAGTTCATGCTTACCTGTACTATAGGGAGCGATCTTGGCAGTTAAGTGTTCAATGATATGCGGCAACTGGTCGACAAACACCAGCTTCTCACACAAGTTATGACTTAGAATCTTAATACCCAAATAACCGTGATCACAGCAGCAATCCCATATGCATGGATATGGCTCTTTCTGTTGAACTTGTGTAACTAGTTCAAGGATTGCATTCAAGCGTGAGCCGATGCTGGCAGATGGATTCATGATACTGACTCTATATATCTGATTTTTCAATATAAACGGGGATTAACATAGAAACAAACACGGCTAACATTAAATTTTTATCTTGCTATTGATATACAGAAAAAAACAACATAATCAGCTTTAAACTTATAGAAAACGGGATTTTTTCCTAGAGACAATGTAATCAAAGGCGTTTAATTTACTGACTGATTTGAAGTTAAGTGATAATAATTATGCCTGCAGTAGAAAAGAAGTTATTTAAAGCCTCGATTAATCAACAATATGAGACCAGACTACACCGTCTTTTATTAGATAAATATAATTACGACCCAATCTACTCTCAATATATCCCTCAAAACTTCATTGATTTTGACTTTTACCTTAAAGCTAATTTCGCCCTTAATAATAGAATAAAAGGTATCACTTCAAAGTAACAACCCGAAACAACAACCCTGAACAAGAACACTGGACAACAAACCAGACAATACTTATTTAATCTCAATTGGGATATCTACCAGCAATAATGATAAAGCAGCCATCACTTTATCGAAATCCTGCTTGTTCACTATAAACTTTATATTATTTAATTTCTCAATATACAAATCAATAATAACACTACTTTTGTTTAAACCTTTTTTATTACAATCTGGAAAAACAGGTAATAACAAAGGGTCGTCGTATATATTAATACTCACAAGCTTATTAAATTCAAAGTCATAATCATAATATTTTTTTTCAAATACAACTATGTCGTCGTAACCTCTATTGGTATTTCTTAACTCTTTACCTCGTTTATATGCATTGAGAGATATCTTATTTTCAAACACCTGCATATTAGCTTTATCATCATACCAAAAACCCCGGGAACCACATATTCCAGACAGCTCACCGGTATTATTAATGCTTTCCTGAACAATCAATTTGGCCTGCTCAATTGTCATTGCTTTTTTATAAGCAAGCATCTGTTCACTTGGCGTGTAACTTGACGAACACGAACTAACAAATACGACCAACAGCACTAATATTAAATTTTTCATATTTTTTCACTAATATAAATATTTACAGAATAATCTCTAACGAGGCACTAACTCTGAGTAAACTATATAATTAATTTTGCGCGTTTAACCAGTCGTTCACACTATTTACAAGCATTTCATTTTTATTAATAAAAAAGTGATCTGCACCGGTTACGAGCTTCTGTGAATATTTTTTATTCTTTGAACTGGCTTCTTTACGTTGTTTTACAGACCCAATAACAGAATCAAGATCTTTCTCACCATATAAATCTAATACAGGAATACGGATGCTCTGCAGTGTTAATGTTGTATCCATACGTTTGTCTTCTCTAGCACCGGGCATACCAATAGCAACAAATGCCTGAACGGCTGACTTTTTTTCATTTGCTAAATAATACGCGCTCATAGCAGAGCCAAGGCTGTGGGCTACAATCATTATTTTCTTTATGCCTTTGTCCTGTAAGTTTTTTATAGCTGCATCTATACGCGGCTTCACTTCATCAAACAATGGAGCATATTCATTATATTCAGCATCATTATGTAAAACCGGCATCTGTATTGATAAGGTAGCCCAACCACTATCAGGTAAGCGGGTTCGTAATGGCTGCACAACATCTTGCCAGTTGGGATGCACCCCTGAGCCATGCACAACAATAACACCACCCTTCGTCACATCAGTAGCGGATTCCATATAAATCGCCAGTGCTTTATGCTCACCAAGATCAAGCCACTCCGCTTCTCCATCTACAAGAAAATCGACCGTTTGATCAACCCAACGTTTTTCTTTGGCTAAGTCTGATGCATGCGCAATACTTATAAGATGGGTAAAGATTAATAATAGAGATACCAGTACAGTTTTCATGATTCACACTTTAAGTTATTAACATTAATTATTACGGGGAATTGTAACATAAGGTGATATTCGATATACCCCCCCGCTATCCGTAGAAAAATACACCCAGCCTTGCGGACTTTGCGTTAATGCTCGAATACGCTGCTCGAGGTTTTCCAGTAGTCTTTCTTCTTTTAAAAATGATCCATCCTCATTTAACACAACTCGATTAATATGTCGTAATTTAAGAGCACCAGCTAACAGGTTTCCCTTCCACCCAGGAAATGCGTCGCCTGTGTAATAAATTAGACTAGAAGGCGCTATAGAGGGTATATACACTTTAACAGGTGGAGTAATGTCATCACGGTGAGTACTTTCTCCTACACTCACAGGACCCCAGTATTCTTTGCCATGTGAAACCAGTGGCCAGCCATAATTATTTGCCGGTAAAATCAGGTTTATTTCATCTCCACCTCTGGGTCCATGCTCTATTGACCATAGACGTTTATTTTCAAAGTCATAAGCCATTCCCTGTGGGTTTCTATGCCCGTAACTCCATATTTCAGGCAAAATGGATACACTATTTATAGATTTTTTAATGAAAGGATTATCAACGGGCACAGTTCCATCAAGATTTAAACGAATAATTGAACCGGCATGATTTGATAAATCCTGTGAATTGGGTCGCTGACCTCGATCCCCTACACTAAAGTAAACATGATTATCTTCATCAAACGTTATACGACTGCCAAAATGGTAATCTTGACTAGTCGCTGACTCTGTTACTAATAACTCCTGCCAGTCACTAAACTTCTGATTTTCTAATTTAGCCCTGGCAAGTACTGTTGCGCCTTCTCCATTAACTGCTTTTACATAGGTAAAATAAATCCAGCCACTGGTTTTAAAATCAGGAGCTAATACAACATCAAGCATACCGCCTTGTCCGTCAACAAGAACATCAGGGGTATTTTTTAATGTCACTGTAGTTGATTTATCAATATTGAATAATTTAATAGCACCTTGACGTTCTGTTACCAGTAACTCATTCGGTGATAAAACGGCTATAGCCCATGGCACATCGAAACCTTCTGCGATTTTTTCAACCTTGAGTTTCATGTCCTCACTTTCAATTACTAATAAGCTATCACCAGCTAGAACGTTATGTGAAACACTGCAAATATTGATTACGAATAATAAAATCAGACTTTTCATTTTTAAATAGCTCTTTTCTGGTTAATTAAGTTTCAATAAATACAAAAACCAGACTAAATACAATTGCATTCAATTTTTATTGACTTCGCTGTCCGAGTAATTAATAGTCTCATATAGTCACTTCGAAAACATATCAATAGTATGAGCAATAATACGTCAATAAACATAACTGTAGATGCTGATAAATTAAAAGATTTCTGTCATAAACTACTCAAGCGATCCCGTGACATTAGCAAAACCCATGATGCACTTATTACATTAGAGACTTTTATTTCAGTTTTTGGCCGATCCGCCCATGGAACAACAGAATATAAAATAATTGAAGACACCATCAATGAAATCACAGAATTCAGCCGACAGGAATTATTAAAGAAATCAACATCAGACCTGATAAATGCACTTAAGTTATGTGATGCAAAGTCTATAACATCTACACATACACCATTATCCAGAAATGGATTTTATCAGATCCTGCAAACTTCAATAGAAAACCTGTCGGATGATGATATCCGACTAGTCATGCTGTGGTCAGGTAACTGGATAAAAGAAGCCACTGAAATGGCCGAAAAGGCCAGTGGCTACCCGGATTCTATGGATTTCAAAAAAGCCGGTATTAGTGTTGAAGAGTTTCAGGCTATTAGCGATATAGATAGAGTATTAAACCCTAAGTCATAAAACCAGATAACACTCATACTTTAAACAATACTCTTTATAGTTGTCATTAATATCTGATACATAATGGTATTATTGAGTAATATATAAATTTAACTAAATTATTTGCAAATATGAGTAAACGCCTCCAATATTTACCTAACAAATATTAACAGTTCATTAAGAGCGCTAAGGGATTAAACAAATGAAAACGATTCATATACTACACATATTTATGTCACTTGCATTATTAACTGGTTGTTCCAGTCCTGGTACAAAGCATCCAAGCCAGCTTTCTAAAACTGCACTGATCAACTCAACACACTGTTACAATGAAAAAGTAGAGACGGTTACAAACCGGCTAAATGAGTATTTCAAAACCTGTTTTGTTGCTAGTTCATTCAGCAGCAACTCTCTAAAGATCGGTGATATTCCCAAGGGGAAAAGAATCTCATTAACAACGGGAAGCAGCTACCAATATTCAGCTGAGTTACGTTCAGGTAATAATGACTGTAAAACAGAAGCAAAAATGTATGGCATAGATAAAGACTGGTCTGAGGTGCTTTATCAATCAAATCTTGCAGCATATGGTCAGGCTTATAAGTGCCCTTAAAAAACACAAAACCTCACAAAGACTAATAACTAAAAGAAAAAGCCCCTCTTAATTGCGTGGGCCCCATTCTGTTTACATTAAATCAAGCTGAGTGCTGTATTTATGAAGTACATTTGCGTATTTATTCTCAATCAAAAGTAAAAAACCAGTTATTATATTTTCCATCAACTCTGCCTTCGGGCAGTGATCAAACCTGTAGTTGTTTCTTCTATCATCTCGAACTCTTTATGTGCCTCATTACGTTACCTTCATTTTTTATATCTGATGTCGCAGAATGATAATCATGCTATCTATTTCCCATAGTGTAAAACCATAACTAACTGTTTATTATAAGAATAATAAAAAACGCAGGGAGTAGTTTCGAAATACTTTACACTTTATGGGGTTATTGTATTAAATGATTTGATTTATAGAGTGATAAATATCACATAAGAATCGATAACAATTCGATAAACTTATGAAAAATTAGGCAATGTTTAACTCAGGTGCATATATTGCAGGGCCTATATAAACTGAACTTTACAAAGCAACCTAATCAAGGAGCATAACGCTCGGATAGGCTGTTTTATCAAGAATAGGAAGTTCAATCAAGACACATTGATTGATGTTTACTTTCTTCAGAGCAGTTATAGATCAATAATTATAAATTTGATCTTTAGTACACTGAAGGGATTAGGGGAATAAAAATGAAAAAAGATCTTGCCTGCTTGACAGCAGTGGTTTGTTTGCTGGTTGCATTAAACAGCAATGCAACCGTCCAACTAACACCCTCAACTACTGCAATAAAAGTAAATGAGAGCTTTACTCTCAATATAACTGCCAGCGCTCTCAATAATATTGACTCAGCTTCAGTCGCATTTAACTATGATCCAGCCCTCCTGCGACTTGACGGCATTACGCTTGATGGCGGAGCAGCATTTTGTGATCTGATTATTAAAGATTCAATACCAGATGACGGACTCGTTGAAGGTATTTTTGCCTTAGCGCACCAACCTGCAGGTAATCCATGCCCGGCATTGAGTGGTGATTTTGTCGCTTTTCAAATTAAAATGACCGCACTAGCTCTCGGCAATGCCTCATTAGCAATAACTCAAAATGCACCCGGTTTTGGCTGGACTTCTGAAGACAATCCAGGTGTTATCGTAAATAACACCACGGCTCAACCCATTCAGATCGCAGTTATAGTTGATAATGATAACGATGGTATCGCCGATAATCTGGATAACTGCACCGAGGTTTCAAACCCTGCACAGCAAAACACTGATGGTGATATTTTTGGTAATGCCTGCGATGCTGATTTCAACAATGACAACTTCGTCAACTCTCTAGATTTAGGACTGTTTAAGCAAATGTTTTTTACATCAGGAGATGTAGAGGCCGACCTTAATGGTGACCAGATAGTTAACTCATTAGATCTTGGTTTATTTAAAGCCCGTTTTTTTCAGGCGCCTGGTCCATCGGGAATAGTGGAATAAGGAATGTATAACATGAATGTATATAGAAATATTTTTTCTGCTGTTGTGATTTTAATGTCATCAATACTATTAATTTCTTGCAACCAATCAAGTAATGAACAATCTGGAGATGTAAACACTAATCAAGATGTAAATACTGATCAATCAGTGCCCACTATCGCAACTAATAAATCAGGCCCATCCGTTATTTTATCAGACAGTGATATAGATATTTTAAAAGGTGACACCTTTAGCCTTGATATTACAACAAAAGATTTTCCCGCTTCAGAAGGCGGCGGCATTTCACTGCACTTCAATCCGGCTTTATTACAGGTTGCGGCTGTTGATATCGATGGGACTGTCTGGGACTTTACTAATAAAGACGGACAAATCGATAATACACAGGGCATAGTCTCTGATATTTTATTCAGCAGTTATCAGTCTGTAACAGGTGATGTAAAAATCGCCACTGTTGAGTTTAAATCAATAGAAAAAGGCATGAGCGAAATAACATTAGAAGCGTCATCCAACAATCCTTTTGCTAGTGATGGGCAGAATATGCTCGTCACATTTACTACAACTAACGTTTCTTCCAATTAATGGCTTACGAATAATAAAGAAGTATGAGATAACTATGATGAAAAACTTAAAAAAATTAATACTCGTTCTATCAATGCTTGTCAGCAGTCACGTATCTGCGTCAACTATTACCTGGGATGCATTATCAACAGACGTTAATGTGAGTGATATATTTACTATTGATGTCATTGGTACTGGTTTCACCAGCAACGTTGATGGCGGTGGCATTAATTTCTCATTCGATCAAAGTATACTGAATGTATTGTCTGTGAGTATCGATGAATCTGTATGGGATTTCGGTAGCACAGGTATTAATACCGGCACCATCGATAACTTAAATGGCACAGTCGATGAAATAATGGTTAACACCTTTTCAAATGTAACGGGCGATTTTATCGTGGCTAGCATAGAGGTAATGGCTGTTGGAACAGGCAGCAGCTTATTGTCTTTAACAGAATATAATTTAAATCCATGGGCCAGTGGAGGCAGCTTGATTAACCCTGACTTTGTTACTGCATCCGTAAATGTAACTGCCGTACCTCTTCCCGCAGCGGCCTGGCTAATGATTTGCGGTTTAGGTTTACTCGGCTTCACAGCCAGAAAGAAAGATTAATTCACAGCGTAATTTAATTACAAAAATATACGTTTTCATGACGATCTTTTTAGTCCTGAAAGGATATGTATAAGACAGTCATTAATTATTCTGAATTAAATGTAATTACAAAGAGACAAATGGAAATGACAAAAATATTTAATAATTGTTTTTATATACTGGCTTTATTGATTTCATTTCAATCTACTTCAACAGGCGCACCTGCCGGAATACCCGAGCCGTTTTCATTTATTGTTTTTGGTGACCTCAATGGTGGTGGTTGCATCCGTAATGAGCGTGTTTCCAATATAGTAGACACCATGACTCAGGTACAGGATATCGCCTTTTATATATCTACAGGGGACATTGTTGATGGCTTTGTTGGAAGCGGTGAAACCATGTGTTTTGCCAGCGACCCAGTGACGGATCCAGAGGCTCAAGCAGCAGCTATAGCAGAAGGCACTAGCATTGTAGATTGTGCTATTGAAGGCAATGCGGCAGTCATTTTGGCACCACTCAAAGATCGCCCGCCCGTTGCAGGTCTGGCAGCCTCTTTTTATCCGGTTATAGGTAACCATGATGACAACTGGGGTTCAGTCTGGTACCCAGACCCTTGCGGTGACGGCATCTGTGATTTCCTTTCTCCATTAGTCCCCAGCACTTACATAAATCATCTCTATACTGGCGGCAGTGGAGATCTAGATACTGATGTCTGTCAAAAAACTCAGGCTACATCTGCCCACTCAGCCCAGTTTTATTACTCATTCACCTATAAAAATAGTTATTTTATTATTTTGCGTATAAACAATGACTACTCAACAATGTTGTCTTCCTGTAATGGTAACGCTGACTGTGTTTCATACTGCTCAGATCCTGCCTTATTTGGTGACCCGGTTCGTAATGATAGTTGCTGGGGTGATAACGGCCAATATGAATGGTACTTAAGCGAACTTGAAAAATCTAAAGCTTATGACAATGTATTTGTCTTTTCACACGCTGTAGCGCTCGCAGGTGGTGATGGACACCTACCTTACGCAGGCGCTGAGGTAATTCGAGATAAGGCTGAACAAGCTGGTGTCGATTTTTATTTCAATGGCCATAATCATGCCTACCATCGCACTAAACCTGTAAGGGGCAATGAACTTGATATAACGGGTACAGCATATATAACAACAGGCGTAGCGGGTGCAGCAACAAACTATACGACACCTCAATGGTTCACAGCGGCCACTTACGACATCTGGGTCGATCCAGCTCAGGGCCAACGGGATGAACGCATGTCGTCTTATATTAAAATTTCTGTGCAAGGCGCTCAGATTAAAGGCGAAACGGTTAGCCCATTTACCCAACCAGAACCAGTAGACACATTTAACAATCTGGACGTAGCAAACTCAGATGGTGATGTTCTTCTCGATAGTAGTGATAACTGTGTATTTATAACGAATGCCAACCAACTTGATTCAGACAACGACTCATATGGTAATGCCTGCGATCCTGACTTAAATAATGATCTTCTGGTTGATACACCTGATGTACAAACCATGATAGCGCTATTAAATACAAATGGTGGTATTGCTGATCTGAATGGTGATGGCGTTGTAACAGGATTAGACTATTCAATCCTGAGAGATTATTGGACTTATGCACCGGGTCCAAGTGGACTGGTTAATTAAACAATAGCGATTTTTTGAACCGATA